>Ga0209699_100057_pt1 | contig 139482 bp, 129 predicted proteins | sample SynthPrep_1_END__FD_187204 | JGI IMG/M metagenome (GOLD analysis project Ga0209699, IMG submission 187204) | Synthetic microbial communities from Ohio, USA - SynthPrep_1_END_DS7_MetaG (SPAdes) (version 2) | ecosystem: Engineered > Bioreactor > Aerobic > Activated sludge | place: USA: Ohio...
CCTTCAAGGACGGGTAGTCTTCCTTGAGCAGCATCAGGTTTTCCGGGCGGGCGCCGCGCCAGGCGTAGATCGACTGGTCGTCGTCGCCCACCACGGTGAACTGGTTGCGCTTGCCGATGAGCATTTTCACCAGCAGGTACTGGCTGGCGTTGGTGTCCTGGTATTCGTCCACCAGCAGGTAGCGCACCTTGTTCTGCCACTTCTCCAGGATGTCGGCGTGTTCCTCGAACAGCTTCACCGGCAGCAGGATCAGGTCATCGAAGTCCACCGCGTTGAACGCCTTGAGCGTGCGCTGGTAGTGGGTGTAGACGATGGCAGCGGTCTGTTCCTTGGGGTTGCGCGCGTTTTCCAGGGCCTGGGCCGGCAGGATCAGGTCGTTCTTCCAGGCGCCGATCATGTTCTTGATCTCGTCGACGCCGTCGTCGCCCGAGTATTCCTTTTGCATGATGTCGGTCATCAGGGCCTTGACGTCGGTCTCGTCGAAGATCGAGAAGCCCGGCTTGTAGCCCAGCCGCACATGCTCCTTGCGGATGATGTTCAGCCCCAGGTTGTGGAAGGTCGACACGGTCAGGCCGCGGCCCTCGCCACTGCGCAGCAGGGTGCCGACCCGTTCCTTCATCTCCCGCGCGGCCTTGTTGGTGAAGGTCATGGCGACGATGTACTGCGCGCGAATGCCGCAGTTCTGGATCAGGTGGGCGATCTTGCGCGTGATTACACTGGTCTTGCCGGAGCCAGCACCGGCGAGCACCAAAAGAGGGCCGCCGACGTAGTTCACGGCTTCTTGCTGCCGGGGATTGAGTCGGGACATGACGAAAAAAGGGGTCTGTAGCGAAATGGGCGGGCATTTTAACAGGCTGGACGGATTCTGCTGCTCTCTCCGACTTGTGACGCAGCACGCTATCTAAATTTGCCGGTTTTGATACTTTCCCTCAGGATGCGCGCTGAATATGCGTCTAATGTTCGAGTTAGAGCGGTACAAGAAATTGCGTTTGATAATCAATATCATTTGTCATTGTTTATCTACGCGTCATAATGCCCGCCGCCAACTTCTATTACAGAGTCTAGGGAGCTAGCTTGTCCAAGCCTGTCGAACCCTTGCGCTTGCTGCTGCTGGCCGAAGAGCCGGCGTGGGCAGCGTTGTTGCGTGAGTGTCTCGCTCCGTTGGGAGACTCGGTGGTGCTGATCAGTGCGCCGACCTGGGAATCTGTCAGCCGTCTGTTCGATGAAGACCGCTCCGCGATTCTGTTAACCGTTCCCCAACTGCAACCGGCTCCCGGTCGTTGCAGCCTGCCCACGGTATTGCTGCTGGAACAGGAGCCGCTGAACACGCCCGCCGGCGCCAGCGACTGGCTGGTGAATAAAAACCTCACTGCCGATACGGTGCGCCGTTGTCTGCGCCATGTGCGCGAGCGCGGGGTGCTGGAAAACACCCTGTTGCGCCTGGCCGAGCAGGACCCGCTGACCGGCATCGCCAACCGCCAGGGCTTCCAGACCCTGCTGGCGGCGCGCCTGGCGGAAAACGAAGGACGCGGGCTGGCGCTGGGGCACCTGGACCTGGACAACTTCCGCCATGCCAACGATGCGCTGGGCCACCAGGCCGGCGACCGGTTGATCCTGCAAGTGGTCTCGCGGCTCAAGAGCCAGCTTGAGGCCGGCGACCAGCTGGCGCGCCTGGGCAGCGACGAATTTGCCCTGCTGATCGATACCCGCCGGGCGCCGCAACGCGCCGAGTGGATGGCCGAACGCATCGTCGAAGTCATGGCCGAGCCGTACTGGATCGATGGCGAAAGCCTGCTGATCGGCTGCAGCCTGGGCATTGCCCACGCGAGGGCGAATGCCGGTGCCGACCCGCTGATGTGGCACGCGCACATCGCCATGCAGCAGGCCAAAAGTACCCAGGGCTGTACCTTTCACATCTTCAATGAACGCATCAATCGCAATGCCCGCAGCCTCGCCGACCTGGAAAGCGAACTGCGCCGGGCCTTGCGCCGTGACGAGCTGGAGTTGCACTACCAGCCGCGCCTGAACCTGCATGACGGGCAGATCGTCGGTCTGGAGGCCCTGGTGCGCTGGCGCCACGGCGAGCGCGGGCTGTTGCCGCCGAGCGAGTTCGTGCCCCTGGCCGAGCAGAGCGGCCTGATCGTACCGCTGGGCTACTGGGTGATTTCCCGGGCGCTGCGCGACATGCAGGCCCTGCGCGAACGCGGCCTGGCGCCGCTGCACATGGCGGTCAACCTGTCGTTCCGCCAGTTCCAGGACAGCCAGCTGCTGTCGACCCTCAGCCGGCTGATTGCCGAGCGTGGTGTCGAGGCGCAATGGCTGGAATTCGAGCTGACCGAAACCGCGGTGATGCGCCGCAGCGACCTGGTCAAGCAGACCATGGACGCGCTGGGGCGGCTGGGGGTGCGGTTTTCCCTGGACGATTTCGGCACCGGGTTCTCGTCCTTCGTGCACCTCAACAGCCTGCCGATTGCCTTGTTGAAGATCGACAAGAGCTTCGTCGGCGGCATGGAGCAGCGCGAAGAGAACCGCAAGCTGGTGCACGCCATGATCAACCTGGCCCACAACCTCCATCTCGAGGTGGTGGCCGAAGGCGTGGAAACCCCCGAGCAACTGGCCTTGCTGCGCAGCTTCGGCTGCGACCAGGCGCAGGGCTACCTGATCAGCAAGCCGCTGCCGCTGACGGAACTGGTGGAGTACCTGACCTTCGGCAGGAGTCAGCAGGTCCTGGTCGGCGAGGTCATCTGACGGCACTCTGCCGTAGTGGCAGGAGAACCTGCCGCTACAGGGAATCCCGGGCGGTTTGGAAGTTATCCCGCGCGGCAGGCTCCGCGCTTTCCCGGCGAATCATCCGGCGCATCTTCCATTCGAAAGCCAGGGTCAGGCTGATGGCGGCACACGCCAGCCCCGATGCCAGGCCCCACCACACACCAGTCGCGCCCCAGCCCAGGGTGAATGCCATCAGCCAGGCCGCCGGCGCACCGATCAGCCAATAGCAGCCCAGGCCCACGAGGAAGGTGGTCTTGGCGTCCTTGAGCCCGCGAATCGCGCCCATGGCGATGGTCTGCGTGCCATCGAACAGCTCGAACCAGGCCGCGACCGCCAGCAGGCTGACCGCGAGGTTGATCACGTCGCGAAAGGCTGGGTCGTTATGGTCGAGGAACAGTCCGATCAACTGGTTCGGCAGCAGCCAGAAGACCATGGCGAAACCCAGCATGGCCGCGCCGCCAAAGGCGATCCCGACCCGGCCGGCCATACGCGCGTGCAACAGCTGCCCGGCACCGTAGTGCTGGCCGATGCGCATGGTGATCGCGTAGGAGATCCCGGCCGGCACCATGAAGGCCACGGAAACGATCTGCAGGGCGATCTGGTGCGCCGCCAGCTGGGTGCTTCCCATGGTGCCCATGCACAGCGCGGCGAAGGCGAACAGCCCGACTTCCACCGCGTAGGTGCCGCCGATGGGCAGGCCCAGGCGCCAGAGTTCCCGCAGGTAGTGGCGATTGGGCCGCGCCAGGCCCTGGCGCAGCGGGTAGGCGGCATAGGCCGGGTGGCGCTTGATGTGCCAGGCCAGCGCCAGGGCCATGCAGTTGGCGACGATCGCGGTGACCAGGCCGATCCCCACCAGGCCCAGCTTCGGCAGGCCGAACATGCCGGTGATCAAGGCGTAGTTGAGCAGGAAGTTGGCCACGGTGCCGGCCAGGCTGATGACCATCACCGGCGTGGCGCGGCCGATGGCGCTGGTGAAGCCGCGCAGGGCCATGAAGCTCAGGTAGCCCGGCAGGGCGAACGGCAGGATCAGCAGGAACTGGCCGGCGGACTGCACGTTGGTTTCGGTCTGGCCGAACAGCAGCAACACCGGCTTGAGGTTCCACAGCAGCAGGCCGGCGACCAGCGCCATCAGCCACGCCAGCCAGAGCCCGGCCTGGGTCAGGCGCGCGGCGCCTTCGATGTCGCCGGCGCCCTGGCGAATCGCGACCAGGGTCCCGACCGCCGCGATCACGCCGATGCAGAAGATCGACACGAACGAATAGGTGGCCGCGCCCAGGCCACCGCCGGCCAGGGCTTCCGGGCTGAGGCGGGCCATCATCAGGGTGTCGGTCAGCACCATCAGCATATGCGCCAACTGTGAGGCGATCAGCGGCCCGGCCAGCCGCAGGATGGCCCAGAGTTCGGTGCGTGCTGGATGCTGCATGGTCATCGGTCTCGATAGAGGGGAGGGAGTCAAGAGGGTTGATTCTCGGCGCTCTGGGCGACTTTCACAAAGGGATAAAAACGATTGGTGGCATGATTAAAACTCATGCTTGCGGATTCTGGTAAGTTGGCGCCATTGCGCCTGTGGAGTGCTGCCATGCCCCGTCGTCTTCCGCCCCTGTATGCCTTGCGCGCCTTTGAAGCCGCGGCGCAATACAGCTCGTTCACCCGCGCGGCCGAAGAGCTGTCGATCACCCAGAGTGCGGTCAGCCGGCATATCCGCACCCTGGAAGACCACTTCGCCTGCCGGCTGTTCCAGCGCAGCGGGCGCAACCTGCAACTGACCGAAGCCGCGCGCCTGCTGCTGCCAGGCATTCGCGAGGGCTTCACCGCCCTTGAGCGCGCCTGCGATACCTTGCGCGCCGAAGACGGCATCCTGCGCATGAAGGCGCCCTCGACCCTGACCATGCGCTGGCTGCTGGCGCGCCTGAGCCGGTTCCGCCATCTGCAACCGGGCAACGAAGTGCAACTGACCAGTGCCTGGATGGACGTCGATTCGGTGGACTTCAACCAGGAGCCCTTCGACTGCGCGGTGCTGCTGAGCAACGGCCACTTTCCGCCGGACTGGGAGGCCAGCTACCTGTTTCCGGAACTGCTGATCCCGGTGGGCGCGCCGAACCTGCTTAACGACCAGCCGTGGGATGTAGCGCGGCTGGCGGCCACCGAGCTGCTGCACCCGACCCCGGATCGCCGCGATTGGCGCAACTGGCTGGAGCGCATGGGCCTGTCCGAGCAGGTCTCACTCAAGGGTGGACAGGTGTTCGACACCCTGGAGCTGGGTATGATCGCCGCGGCCCGCGGTTACGGGGTTTCCATGGGCGACCTGCTGATGGTGGCCGAGGATGTGGCCCAGGGACGCCTGAGCCTGCCCTGGCCGACGGCGGTGGCCAGTGGCGAGAATTACTACCTGGTCTGGCCCAAGACCCGACCTGGAGGTGAACGTTTGCGCCGCCTCAGCGATTTTCTCCAGAACGAGGTCCGCGCCATGCAATTGCCCGACGTAGAGCGTCTCGGCTGAAACGATGAAGGCCCCGTGACCAGGGGCCTGCGCGATACCCGTCCAACGCGCTCAAGTATTGATCGGTGCCGCCGAATCCTTGGAAGTGGAACCTTCGTTCTGAAAGGTTTCGACATCTCATTCTTATTAGAACCATTGCCGAGTGTGTGACGCGATCAGGACGATCCGGTCTCTCGGCCAGGAGCTGTCATGCCTCAACCTCGTGCCCGGATCGCCTCGCAGCTTGGTCTCGCACTCGCCGTGGTACTGGCGATCGTGATCAGCGGCAGTACTGTCTTCGCCCTGCGCTCGCTGGACGCCGCCAACCTCTCCACCCGGGAAGAACACCTGGCCAGTGAGGCACGGCTGCTGGCCGACCAGCTCAATACTTTCCACGGCACCCTGCGCGAAAGTACCCAGCGCCTGAGCGGGCTGTTCGAAAAGCGTTTCAGCGGCGGCCTGAGCCTGCACCCGGACCAGCCGGTGACCGTGGCCGGTACCCAGACCCCGGGCCTGCACCTGGGTGATGTTGTGCTGAACAACAATTTCGAGGAGGTCGACGAGTTCAAGCAGATGACCGCCGGCGTGGCGACGGTGTTCGTGCGTAGCGGCGACGACTTCATCCGCGTCAGCACCTCGCTGAGCAAGCAGGACGGCAGCCGCGCCATCGGCACCCTGCTGGACCATGGGCACCCGGCTTACCAGAAACTCATGGCGGGGCAGAGCTATGTCGGCCGTGCGCTGCTCTTCGAGCGCCTGTACATGACCCAATACACGCCGGTGCGGGACAGCGCCGGCCAGGTGATTGCGGTGCTGTTCGTCGGCTTCGACTACACCGACGCGCAGAACGCCCAGTTCGACAACCTCAAGCGCTTCCGCATCGGCCAGACCGGTTCCCTGGCGTTGCTCGACGAACAGCAAAAGTGGCTGGTGCCGCCGGCCGGCGTGCAGGCCCTGGAACCGGCGGGGGCGACCATCGCTGAACTGGCCAGGCAGCCGGGCAAGGGCAACTTCTGGAGCGACAAGAACGAGGACTTCTACAGTGTCGCCGTCCCTTTCGAAGGCGGGCCCTGGTCGGTGGTGGCGAGCATGCCGAAGGCCGAAATCCGTGCGGTGACCTGGAGCGTCGGTCTGCGGCTGGTCATCGGCAGCCTGTTGGCAATGCTGCTGGCGGTGGGCGCCACGGTCTGGCTGCTGCGCAGCAAGCTTGCGCCCCTGGGCGACCTGGTGCGCCAGGCCGATGCCTTGGGTAAAGGCGACCTGAGTGCGCGCCTGAATATCTCCAGTCAGGATGAGATCGGCCAGTTGGCAGGCAGCTTCAACCAGATGGGCCAGGCCCTGTCGACCATGGTCGAGCACATCCGCAAGGCCGCCGCGGAGGTCAATGGCCGGGCCCAGGCGTTGTCCGGGTTGTCGGGCGGGGCGTACGAGGGCATGGAACAGCAGTCGGGCGAGATCAGCAGCATGGCCGGGGCGGTGGAGGAGTTCAGCGCCACCTCGCTGAATATCGCCGACAACATGGGCAACACCGAGCGCCTGGCCCAGGAAAATGCCCAGCAGACCCGGATCGGCCGCACCTCGATGGAGGAAGCCTCGGCGTCGCTGGAGCAGATCGCCGGCGCCTTGAACAGCACGGCCACGGTGATCAATACCCTGGGCCAGCGCTCCGAGGAAATCGGCGGCATCGTTGGGGTGATCACCGCGATTGCCGACCAGACCAACCTGCTGGCGCTGAACGCCGCCATTGAGGCCGCGCGCGCCGGCGAGCAAGGCCGCGGCTTTGCCGTGGTCGCCGACGAGGTACGCAACCTGGCCTCGCGCACCCGCGAAGCCACCGACGAAATCTCGGGGATGATCAACAGCATCCAGCAGGAAACCGGCAACGCCATCGCCACCATGGAGCAGGGCAATGTGCTGATGCAGGAAGGCCTGTCACGCAACGCCAATGTCGCCTCAGCCCTGGCGCGCATCGACGAACAGAGCCGCTCGGCCGGCCAGCAGTTCGCCGCGATCACCACCGCGACCCAGGAGCAGAGCAGCACGGCGACCCTGCTCAGCAGCAACCTGCAGAGCATTGCCCTGGCCAACAGCGAACAGCGCGAAGTGGTGTCGAACCTGGCGATCACCGCCAAGGAGCTGGAGAAGCTGGCGGCGGACTTGCGCCAGGAGGTCGACCGCTTCCGTTGATAGCGGTTGCGTGGCCGTTGGCCGCGGCTGGGGAGGCAGATTGCAAATGCGCGGGGCTGGGCTAAACCATAGGGGCGATTTCCCTACAGGATGCCTTCCCGGCAGGAGCTGACATGTCCCGTCTCACTGGTTTTGCCCTCCGTACCGCCGTGCTGCCCCTGGCACTGGCCAGCCAGATGGCGTCCAGCCAGGAGGCCGTGGGATTCATTTCCCCGGCGTCCTGGTACACCGCCTTCAACGCTATCGCCCAGGTGGCATGCCATAACTGCTACGAAAAACAGTACGCCGGCACCTTCACCAGCGTGCTCGATAGCGTGCGCACCCTGGAGCTGGACTTCTGGGACCAACGCGATGCGGTCACCGGAGGTTCGCCCCGCCACTGGTTCGTGCGGCACAACCCCGGCAGCCTGTTCCAGTCCGGCAATGACAACAATTGCACCGGCGACGGCAACGGCACCAACGATCTCGAAGCCTGCCTCAACGACATCAAGCTCTGGAGCGACAGCCATCCCGGGCACTTCCCGATTACCCTGATCCTCGACAAGAAACAGGGCTGGTCGAAGGAAAGCTCCGGGCGTACGCCGAAAGACTTCGATGACCTGGTCAGCCGGATTTTCCAGGGCAAGCTCTACACCCCGGGCGACCTGGCCCAGCATCTGGGTGTCAGCAGCAGTGCCTTGCAGGGCTCGCTCAAGGGCAAGTCCTGGCCGACCGCCAGCCAACTGCAGGGCAAGGTGCTGCTGGTGCTCAACCACTCGGAGAACCAGAAGCTCTCGCAATACGCCGAGGCCCGCACCACCAGCGCCAAGGTGTTCATTTCCCCGGTCACCAACGGCCAGAACGATGTCAGTGGCGAGGTCAGCGGCATGTCGAGGACGTCGTCCGGCTACGTGGCCATGAACAACATGGGCAAGGGCGACAAGCAGTGGGCCGCGCAAGCCTTTGTCTACAGCCACATCGGTCGGGTGTGGGGTGATGACGGCGTGTCATTCACCCAGCACATCACCGAGAAGGTCAATCTGTCGGCGTATTACAAATTCGCCGAGGCCAAGGATGGCAACGGCTATCGCATCCGGCCGTTCTGAGGTTTCAGCGGGGCTCGGCCGGTTCGGCGAGCCCCGGGTCCACCCGCTTGCCGATATCCCGCAGGCGCGCCAGTTGGTCGACCATGGTCGGCGCTTCATCCAGGCTGCTGACAAAGGTCCACAGGTAGGTCATCACCGCGTACACATGCCCGGCCTTGACCCCCTCGGTCAGGGCCAGCTGGCTGATGGCGATCACGAACAGCAGCGCGGCCGCCGAGCCAAGCAGCAGATAGGCCGCCGCCTCGCGGTCCGACAGCCAGATCCGCAGCCGCGACAGTACCCGGTAGTGCCGTTGCAGGGACGTGGCGCCGACCTTGGCCACCAGGCCGATTTCCTTTTCCAGCCGGTCGTTCAGGCGCTCATGCAGCTCCTGATTGCGCCGGGCGAAGCGCGGCAGCAGGGTGACGCACAGCAGCAAGGCCACCAGGCAGGCCAGGCCGACCCAGGGTTCGATCACCAGCAGCATCACCGCCGCGCCGACAATCGAGACCAGCGCGGTGGCGATGGTCGGAACGTGTTTCTCGAAGAAGTCGACGAACTCCCGGGCCAGCACCACCCGCGCCGCGGCGGTGGAGGTGCTCTGGTTCTGCAGGCGCTGGTTGAGGATCACCGGCACCGCGAGGTCGGCGTAGATCCGCGTGAAGGTGCGGGTATCCACCGCCCGCCGCGCGGCCCCGACCACCCAGAACGCCAGCACCACCAGGGCATAGACCAACGCGCTGCCGGCGTCGCCGCGAATGATCGAGTCCACGGCGAACCCGGCAAACAATGGGTAGGCCAGCAGCAACGCGTTCTCCAGCGCCACCAGCGACAAGGTGCAGAACAGCTTGCCGGGGTAGGCGCGGGCGATGGCTTTCAGGGTCTGGCTGGCGGATTGCTGGCCGATTTTCTTGCTTTCATCGATCAGGATTTGTGGGGTAACGGCTGGCATGAGTGCACCGGAGGGAAGATAAGCGCTATTATTGAGCGACTGCTCAATAGTATTTGAGCGATCGCTCAAAACGCAAGCGCCGTCCATCTACCGGCGCCCAGAGGTAATGCCCGCATGTCCCGTACCGACCGCAAAGACCAGATCATCGCCGCTGCCCTGGAGCTGTTCCACAGCAAGGGTTTCGCCGATGTTTCCACCCGCGACCTGGCGGACCACGCCGGCTTGTCCCGCAGCCACATCTATCACTACTTCAGCGACTGGAAGGAGCTGCGCCGCGAAGCCTTCCTGAGCTTTGCCAACGAGCAGCTTGACGAAGTGCGCGGCTCCCTGGGTGATGCGCCGCCGCTACAGGCCCTGCAGGAGTTCCTGCGTTATTGCCTGCCGGACTCTGCCGACGACGGCTGGGCGCTATGGCTGGATGCCTGGGATGAAGCCATGCATGACAGTGCCATGGCCGAGACCTACCTGGCGGTGAACATGCAGTGGCAGGCCTTGCTCGGCGGCATCATCGAGGCCGGGGTGCAGGCGCAGGTGTTCCATTGCGCGTCGTCCGCTCGCGCGGCCCGGCAGATCTTCGCCCAGACCATGGGGTATGGCGACGACCTGCTGCTGCAACCTTCGGCCGAGGCCGCCGCAGTGGCACTGGATGAGGTGCTGGAAGTGGCGGGGCTATTGCTGAAGATTCGCTGAGTCCCTGAGTGGCGTTGTCCCGGCGTTGGTACGGAAATTAAGTTGCTGAAACGATTCATCAGCGCTATAAAAATCCCACAACTCCAATAAAGGCACACGCCCATGACTCCGCTCCGACTGCTGGTCGCTCTTTCCGCGTTCACCGCTGCTTCCCACGCCATGGCCTGGGACTATGTCCTGCTCGATACCGACAAGGCCGCCCAGGATTTCCATATCACCAGCGCGCAGCTGGGAGTAAAAACCGCCAAGCCTTTTTCCGTGACCCTGCGCACCCTGCATGGCGGGCGGCAGGAGGGGGTGAGCATCGTCGATATCGACAACGGTGCGATGAAGCTCTCGGTAGTGCCGACCCGCGGAATGAATGTGCTGCAGGCCTCCGTCGGCAAGGTGCGCATGGGCTGGGACTCGCCGGTCAAGGAAGTGGTCAACCCGGCGTTCATCGAGCTCAACGGTCGCGGCGGCCTGGGCTGGCTGGAAGGTTTCAACGAACTGGTGACCCGCTGCGGCTATGAGTGGGTCGGGCATCCGGGGATGGATAACGGTGAGCTGCTGACCCTGCACGGTCGCGCGGCGAACATCCCGGCGAACAAGGTCACCCTGCATATCGACGAGAAGCCGCCGTACGCCATCAGTCTGCGCGGCGAGCTCAAGGAACAGGCGTTCAAGAAGGTCGATTTCTCGGTGGCCACCGAGCTGGTGACCGAGCCGGGCAGCGTCAGTTTCGCCCTCAACGACACCCTGACCAACAACGGCGACTATCCGAAGGAATACCAGGCGCTGTATCACAGCAACTTCAGCACGCCGTTCCTCGAAGAGGGGGCGAAGTTCGCCGCTGCGGTGAAGCAGGTGTCGCCGTTCAATGACAAGGCCAAGGCCGACCTTGCCGATTGGCAGACCTACCGCGGCCCGACCCGGGATTACGACGAGACCGTCTACAACGTGGTGCCGTACGCCGATGCCCAGGGCGACACCCTGACGGTGCTGCACAACAAGGCCGGCAGCCTCGGTGTGGCGGTGGGCTTCAATACCCGGCAGTTGCCGGTGTTCTCCCTGTGGAAAAACACCGATACCCAGGGCCAGGGCTACGTGACCGGCCTGGAGCCGGGCACCAGTTTCTCCTACAACCGTCGCTACCAGCGCCCGCTGGGCCTGGTGCCGACCATCGAGGCCGGGCAGAGCAAGCAATTCCAGATCCGCTACAGCCTGCTGGCCGACAAGGCGGCTGTGGATAAGTCCCTGGCCGAGATCAGCCAGATCCAGAACGGTCGGCAGACCGAAGTACGGCCGACGCCACTGGTGGACCTGAGCAAGGAGTGATTCTTCTCAACTCGCGGCCGGCCGGTATTGCAGCGCTTCGGCCAGGTGCTCGCGGCTGATCTGTTCGGCCTGCTCGAGGTCAGCCAGGGTACGGGCGACCTTGAGCAGGCGGTGGGCGGCGCGCAGGGACAGGGTCAGGCGTTCGCAGGCGGTTTCCAGCCAGCGCTCGTCGGTTGTGGATAACTGGCAATGTCGGCGCAGGCCCGGCAGGTCGAGAAAAGCATTGGCGCAACCCTGGCGCCGTTGTTGCCGCTCCCTGGCGCGGGCCACCAGGGCCGCGGCTTGCGCGGTGTTATCCCCAGCCTGGGGCTTGGGGTTGAGGGCGGTGCTTTCCCGGGCCACGGTCAGGTGCAGGTCGATGCGGTCGAGCAGCGGCCCGGAGAGTTTGTTGCGATAACGCTGGATCTGTTCCGGGGTGCAGCGGCAGCGGCCACTGGGCTCGCCAAGATATCCACAGGGGCAAGGGTTCATCGCCGCCACCAGCTGGAAACGCGCCGGAAAATGCACCCGGTCGCGAGCCCGGGCGATGACGATCTGCCCAGACTCCAGCGGCTCGCGCAGCACCTCCAATACCTTGCGATCGAATTCCGGTAACTCATCGAGAAACAGCACACCGTGGTGGGCCAGGGTAATTTCCCCGGGTTGTGGTTTCGGGCCTCCGCCCACCAGGGCTGGCCCTGACGCAGAGTGGTGCGGCTGGCGAAACGGCCGCTGCGGCCAATGGCTCAGCGGAGTGTGGCTGGTGACCGACTGGATGGCGGCCACTTCCAGTGCTTCCTGCTCCTCCAGCGGCGGCAACAGGCCGGGCAGGCGGCTGGCCAGCAAGGTCTTGCCGGTGCCCGGCGGACCACTGAACAGCAGGTTGTGCGCGCCGGCCGCGGCTACCAGCAGCGCGCGTTTGGCGGCCAGCTGGCCCTGTACTTCATTCAGGTCGGGGTAGGGCCGGTTCTGGTGGAGCAGACCGTCCGAAACATAGGGGGCGATCGGCGTATGGCCGTTGAAATGCGCAACGGCTTGCAGCAAGTGCTCGACCGCGATCACCTTCAGTCCCGACGCCAGGCAGGCTTCCTCGGCATTCGCGCGCGGGACCATCAGCGTGCGTCCAGCCTGGCGCGCGGCCAGGGCTGCCGGCAGCACACCGCGCACCGGACGAACCGCGCCGGAAAGCGCCAGCTCGCCCAGGCATTCGACTTCCTCCAGGGCCAGGGTCGGCACCTGCACGCTGGCGGCGAGAATGCCCAGGGCAATGGCCAAATCGAAGCGCCCGCCGTCCTTGGGCAGGTCAGCCGGGGCGAGGTTGAGGGTGATGCGCCGGGCCGGAAAATCGAAGCCGGCATTGAGAATGGCGCTGCGCACCCGGTCCTTGCTTTCCTTGACCGCCGCTTCGGGCAGGCCCACCAGGGTCAGGGCCGGCAGGCCGTTGGCCAGATGGACTTCGACCGACACGGCCGGCGCTTGCACGCCGGTCTGGGCACGACTGTGGACAATGGCCAGAGACATGACTCGTTCCTTGAGGCTGGGAAACCGCGTCCTGCGGTTGTGCAAGCCTAGCCCCAGCCGGAGCATCATCGCGCCGGAAAATCGGCTCAGGATGTTGCGGCGGGCGGCTCAGCCGCGCCAGTCGTGGGACCAGCCCGGTTGGGCGATGCGCTGTTCGTACAGGGCGATGTCCGACTGATTGTCGACTTCCACCCAACCGCCGCGAATGGCCACGGTGGCGATGGCGGTGCCGGCCTGGAGCAGGGCGCGCAGCAGGCTGGTCATGTCCAGTTTGTCGATCTGCTGTTCGCTCATGCCGGCCAGCAGCGCCTGGACCTGGCTCCAGCCCGCGGGGGTGAATTTCAGCAGGCCCATGTACTGGCCTTCGATTTCCTCGTGGCTGGTGACCCTTTCACCGATATCCAGCAGTTGGCCGGCCTGTTGGCGGAAGCTTTCGGCATCGCTGAGGGGGTCGTCGAAGCGCGTCGACCACAAGTCCCACCAGTCGAGGTCGTAGGTGATGCTCAGGGGCGCCTGGGAGGCCATCAGGTCACGGACGATGTCCGGGCGATAGACGATGTCGCCGTAGCACACCAGGGTCGGTTCGCTGGATAGCAGGGCGTCGGCGCGTATCAGGCTGCGCACCATGTTGCTGCTGGCCCAATGCGGGTTGTACAGCTGGCTCTGGCCGTAGCCTTCAAGGGCTTCGCTGCAATAGCCGCTGACCAGATGCACCTCGTCGATCCCGGCGTTTTCCAGGGCTTGCAGCTGCCATTCGAGCAGCGGCTTGCCAGCCAGGCGGGCCAGGGGCTTGGGTTGCGCGGCGGTCAGGTGTTTCAGGCGGGAGCCGCGGCCGGCGGCGAGAATTACGGCTTTCATGTCAGGTCACTCAAAGAGCCATTGGCACAGTTGTCGATCAGCGTCGTCCAGCGCTGCTTCGCGCTCGGGATGCCACATGATGCCGGCCACCTTGAGGTGGGTATGCACCAGGGCCTCGCAAGTCCCGGCAGCGTCCACGGCCCAGGGGCGCAGGGCGGCGGGCAATGGGTCGAGCAACTGTTTGCCGTGGAAGGAATTGACCGAGCGCGAAGCGGCCTGGCCCTGTAGCCAGGGCAGCTCGGCGGCGGCCAGCACGTTGATGAGGTGGCGTTGCGCGACGTGCACGTCGTGATCGGCATCGGCCAGCCGGCCGCCGAAAAAGCTGTGGATCAGTTGCAACCCGCGGCAGACCCCCAGCACCGGCAGTCGCTCGGCCACGCAGTGGGCCAGCAGCGCCTGTTCGCTCTGATCGCGCAACGGGTCGCTGCCGAGATCGTCGCCGCCGCTGAAGATCACGCCTTGCACGCCCTGGGCCCGGGCATAGGCCACGGTGTCTTCGCCCAGGTTGGGTAGCAGCAGCCATTGGTGGCCGCAGCCGAGCTCGGCAAAAAAACGGTACCAGTCCCTGGCCAGGCCATCGCGCGGTTCGTGGTAGGCCTGCGGGTTGCAGGTTCTCAGGGTGATGCCGAGACGTTTCATGGCTGCACCGGGTTCAGGGTCTTGTCGCGACAATTGAGGGCGATGCGCGGGCTGCGCAGGATCCGCTTGAACAGCTGTTCGCCGCAGCCGATGGCCGCCGGAATACCGAACTCGGCGCAGCGGATGGCCATGTGCGAGTTGGCCCCGCCGTACTGGGTGACCAGCCCGGCGATACCACGGGTGAAGACCCAGTCGTAGCCGGGGTCGGCATTTTCGATGCAGACGATCTTGCCCTTGAGCGGCGCCGAGGCCGGGGTGTCCTGGCGCAGTTCCATGCCGATGGCTTCGACATTCTGCCGGGTGATGAAGTTGGGCAGGCTGCGATGCAGCGGCGCGACGAACACATCGTCGACCGCGCTGATCAGGTGCCCGAGCTTCAGCGAGATGCCCTGTTCATAGCTGCGCCGCGCCTGGCTGGCCGACTCCAGCAGGACCCGGTCGGTGTCGTCCATCAGTGGCGCAGTGAGACTGTCGAGCAGCGGGTGGATATCGAGAAAGGACAGGTCTTCCCTGGCCAGGCCGACGTCGGCGCCCCAGCTCACCAGCAATTGCAGGGCATCGGACAGGTCCCGGGTGAACACCAGCTTGGCGTATTCCCGGGCCTGGATGGCCTGGCTGGCGTAGTCCAGCAGGTGTTCGGTCGACAGCGGCCAGCCCTGCTCGTCTATCAGCCGTTGCAGGGCCTGGCGTTCTTCGGGTTGCAGCTGAAATGCCGTCTGCGGGCTCTCGCCGTGACCCAGTTCGACGGTCGCGGCAGCGAACAGGTCGTGGCGCTCGTCGTAGCGCAGTGAGGTGATGTCGTAGGTGCCGGGGCGCAGATGGCCGAACTTGGCGACGAACGCCGGCAGGGTACGGGCGTTGGCGCAGACCTGGGCGTATTCGCGCGTCAATTCGGTGGTGACGGTGTGGATCGACTGCTTCCAGGCCAGCAGGCGCTCGTTGCTCAGGGCGCCCCGGCGGCAGGCCGAACGCAGCAGGGCTTCGGCGATGAACGCGTGCCGGGCGAGCATGGCGAACGGCAGCGTGCCTTGCTCGCGACAGTCCAGCAGCAGGCGGTGGATGCTGTCGAGGTCGGCTGGCAGGACGTCGAGGCGCCGGCTTTGCTGCTGGCGCTCGTGGGCGCGTACCCGATCGAGCAAGGGCGGCAGCGCGCCGGCTCCCTCACCGCTCAGTGCCCGCAGCGTCAGTTGGTCGAGGGCCGTGCGATAGGCCCGTTGTTCGACGGCGCTGAGGCTGTCGCCATAACGCTCGGCGAAGTCGGCGTCGAAGGTGAAGTCCAGGCAAGTCTGGACGACTTCGAACTCGACCTTGTCGTGCCATTGCGGGTGGGACTGCAGGCGCTGCAGCCAGGCGTTGACCAGGCGAGTGCACAACCCCGGTTCCAGGCCCGCCGGCAGGAATGAGTTGAAGCTGCAGCGCACGTCGATATACGGGTGATGGCCGAGCATCACCATCAGGGCCTGGTGTCGCGGGTGGTGGTAACCCATCAGGGCGCGGGCTTCGCGCCAGGTCGAATCCGTCACCAGGCGCCGATACAGTGAGGCCGCCAGCGGGCGCGGGGTGGTGCCGATGATTTCCGCGGGGTTCCAGTCGGGCATCACCCCCAGCAGGGTGCTGTCGCCATACAGACCGGCCTGGGGCGCCAGGCGTTTGCCCAGGAAGCGCTGGATGTGCTCCAGCTGGCGCGCCACCCGTCGCTCAGTGACCGGGTGCCAAGTGTTACACAGGGTGATGCGCCGCACCTGCAACACATACACCTGCTGGTGGCGGTCGACGGCGAACTCGATGTCCAGCGGCACGTTACCGCAGAGCGTTTCCAGCTCCCGGCAGGCATCGATCACCGCCTGCAGGCGTGGGGAGCGTAGCTGGGCGCTCTCGGTGTCGCGGTAGACCAGCACGGTTTTCTGGATACCCTGGCCGCCGGTGATGGTATCGGTCAGGCCGCTCTCGTCGTCGTAGTTCACCACGTAATAAGGGGCGCCATGCTCCAGGTCGTGGGTCATCACCACGCCGCTCATCTGGATCGAGGTCAGCATCGGCTGGATCAGGATCTGGTTGTCCTCGCAACGGTGTTCGGCAAAGGACGCGATCACCTGTTCGATGGCCGCGTTTAGGGCCCGTGGATCCGTGGCGCTGACGTTCAGGCAACTGGTGAACAGGCCGGCCATCGAGCTGTTGACGCTGTCTTCGTTCTGCGCGCTGCTGCGCACGATCACGCAACCGCCATGCTCCATCTTGGCGATGTTCAGCAGCACGTCCGCGGGGGCATCAAGCCACTGCCGCGCGGTGAAGAAATACAGCGGTAGGATCCGCGAGCGGGTGACCCGCGGCTGCAGGCGCTCCAGGGTTTCGGACTTGGTCCCGAAACGAACGATGTTTTCGGCGGCCCGATTCATGGCGCGTCCTCGTGTTTGTCCGCCGCCAGCAGGGCCAGGTGTTTGAGCAACGGGTGAATGATGAAGTAAGGCGGCTTTTCGGCTTCGGCCGGCAGGGGCCGCAGGGCTCGCTCGCCTTCGCGTCGCCAGTGGCCGAGGACTTCCACCAGCAGGTCGGCGCGGATCGCATTGTCATACAGGTAGTCGACATCCATGCCTGGCGGGGGTAGGGGATAGGCCTTGCGCGCCAGCACCGGGCCGGTGTCGATCTGTTCGTCGAGCAGCAGGGCGCTGGCGGCGCATTCACGCTGCTCGATGATCTGGTAGTACAGGGTGGTACTGCCGCGATAGTCCGGCAGCCAGCCGGAGTGGATATGCAGCACCGGGTAGCGACTCAGCAGGGCCGCCGGCACCAGTTGCCCGCCGTAGCCGGAGTAGACGACCAGGTCCGGCGCCTGGCGGGTGATGAGCGTGAGCAGTTGCGGATCGTCGAGAGCCTGGGCCGGGGACACCTCGTGGGGCCAGTCCAGGGCCGCCAGGCAGGTGTCGAGGTCCTGGCTCAGGTCCGGGCAGAACAGCCCCGCCAGTGACTGCACCTGTAACTCGCGGGTGGTTTGCAACGGGCCGCCGCCCTGGCCGTAGACAATTACCGCTTCAGGTTCGATCCCGGCCGCCGCCAAGCCTTGCAAGTAGGCGACCGAGCGCGCGGTGCGGGCGCAGAGGATCAGCAGGCGGGCGCGACTCATAGGCCGGCCTCCCGGGCGACTGTGGCCAGCAGCTGTTGTTCCTGGGTCAGCAGCCAGGCCAGGTAGGCGCCCTGGTCCGGGGCGAGGCGGCCCTGCTGCGACACCAGGGTATCCGTCAGCTTGAGCAGGCCGCTGAGGTAGTAGGCCGCGCCGCTCGCCTGCCAGCCGTGCAGCATGCACTCGGCCAGCAACAGGTAAGGCTGTGTGGACCCATAGCTGCCATGGAGCAGCGGACGGTGCGGAGCCACGGCTTCATAGCCGGCATACAGGCGTTTGCTCACTTCGAATTTCTTCAACAGGCGCGGCAGCCAGTAGCTCGCCAGCGGGCCGGAGACGCCAGCGCCCGCGCGCATTTCCAGGCACAGGTGGCTCAGCAGCGCCGTGCTGTCCCCGGCGTGCGCCAGGCCTTGCGGATGCAGCGCAGGCAACGCCGGTGCCGGCAGGTGGGCGCATGCGCTCAGGCGCGAGGTGCGCCAGGCGTCGACGAAGGCTTCACCCTGGAAGCTGCTGTAGCGGTAGGTCTGCGGGGTTTCCAGCAGGTCCCCGTCGCTGTAGGCGTAGTTCAGCATGATGGTGGATACCCACAAAGCTGGCGAATGCGTTCCACATAGCCCGGGATGTCGTCGGGCTCGTGACGGTTATGCAGCACCAGGTCCGGGCGTTGCGGCGGCGGATACTCGATATCCACGCCCACCACGTTGCTCTGTTCGCCCCTCAGGGCGGACTGGTAAAGCCCCTTGTTGTCACGGCTGATCAGGGTGCTCAGCGGCACATCGACGAACACTTCACGGTAGCTGGAGAAACGCTGGCGGTTGTCGTCGCTGATGTCCTGGAACATCGACAGGATGCAGCAGACCACATCGATGCCCTGGCTATCGAGCCAGCCGCACAGGGCCTGGATCCGCTCGGCGTTGACCCGGCGTCCGGCGACGCTATAGGCGTCCGCCCGCTGGTCATGGCGGAACAGCGCGCGAATCTCGTCGCCGTCGACGAACACGGTCTGTGGCCGTTGCGCTTTCAGGCTGGCATACAGGGCCCGGCCAATCGTGGTTTTGCCCGCGCCCGACATGCCGACCAGCCAGATCACCATGCTTTCACCCCTGCTTGAGTATGTTTTCGATGTTGCGCAGCGCCAGTACCGCCAGCTCCGCCGAGAAACCATAGCTGGGGGCGAAGTAATGGCGACGCAGGCGCTGACGGACCGCTGCCTGCCGTTGCCAGAGGTTTTCGTCCCCCAGCAGGTCGGCCAGTTGCCAGCGCGCCTCGGGGTCGAGGTTGACGATGTCGTTGCGCAGCAGCACATCGGGCGATTCCTCGCCGGTCAGTGCGTCCTGCTCGGCGTCCGGGACGTTCAACAGCAGCAGGTTCTTGTCCAGGTACAGGGCGCCGAACGCGGTTCCGCCGTAGTCCGAAACCACATAGTCGGCGCAACGGAACAGGCTGAGGTTGTCGTAGACGCGGGTAATCACCGCGGTGAACGGGTATTGCTCGAGCAGTTTCAGCGCTTCGGGATCGGCCTCGACCGACAGCGGGTGGGTCTTCACGATGACGTTGTAGCGATCGCACAACCCGGCCATGGCGTCGGCGAAGCGGCTGATCGACGACAGCTCCATCCAGGTCGGCAGCCACAGCACGGTCTTTTTCGTCGGGTCCAGGCCCAGGTCCGCCGGGTGCTGGCCTTGCAGCGAGGTTTCGCGGAAGTAGGCGTCGTAGCGCGGGTAGCCCATCTGGAAGGTCACGGCGTCGCAGCATTCGCGCAGGCGCTCGGCCTGCCAGGGGCCGAAGCACAGGATCAGGTCGTAATGCCGGTTCCAGCTGGAGAAGTTGTGTTTGTACTTGCCCAGGGCGTACATGAAGCGCACCTGCCGATGGCCCAGCGCCTTGATCATCGGCTGCGAGCCGTGGTCGTACATGCTGTGGTTGGAGACCACCACGTCATAGCGGTGATTGGCTTTGATCACATCCAGGCTGCCGTGACAGCTGTAGCCCAGGCCGCCAATCAGTTCGCGGCTTTGCGCGCGCTCTTCATGGGTGCCGTGCAGGACCACATCGAAAGCATCGGCCCCCAACAGGCTCCAGACCGCCTGATAGTGATTGAGCATCTCGGCGGTATGAACGAAGAAGGCCAAGCGGCTGAAGGGTTTTGGCGCGGTCATAGGGCTACCTGGTGCACAACAAAAATAAGTCGAGGCAAGCGTTGGCGTTGCTTGGCGGTGTCGTGGGGCATGGCTCGCCCCGAGGGTGGCCAGGATCGCAAACGCTGGACATGTTATCGGCGAAGCAGGCGGGAAATGAACGGGCAGGGCGGAAAATCTTTGCTGGCGGGGTCCGGCTCGACCGGCGGCAGGCACTGCATGGTCGAGCCTATGCGCAGGGGCGCGGTCGAGGTGGTTATTGCTCGCTCGGGTTGAGCTTGGCTTCCAGCTCGGCGACCTTCGCCTCCAGGCTTTCCAGGCGGGCCCGGGTGCGGGCCAGGACGACCATCTGGCTGTCGAATTCTTCCCGGCTGACCAGGTCCAGTTTGCTGAAGCCGCTTTGCAGCAGGGCCTTGAACTGGCTTTCGATTTCGGCGCGGGGCAGTGGGGTATCGCCGCTGAACAGGCGGGCGGCATGGCCGCTCAGGGCATCGAGGAGGTCTTTGGGCGCGAGCATGGGAAGTGTCCTGAAAACAATGGCGGGCAGTGTATCACGCACTGTCTATAGTCAATCGGCAGGCGGGGATGCACGCTTTTCGCGCATCGCGCCGGGCAGTGGCGCACTGTTGTTGTGCGTATCCGTGGCGATGATGGCGAAGTGGTTTCTGTCGTGGCGGCCAAGGGACTGAAATCAGTGGGTTTTCGCGAGATGGCAAGGTTTCTGCTTAGTCCCCGATGACCCATGCACTGATGCAGTCGCTGTGACGAATGCAGTGCGGCAGGCGGAGCGGGGAAGTGTTTCGTCAGGAGCGGTTAGCTGGCGTCGGTCTGGTCGAGGAAGGCCGACGATGCGTTACAAAGCCAGGCACTGCGCTTAGACTTGAGTCGGGTTTGTTTTCCTGGGGCAAGTCCACCAATTCGGGAGAAAGTTTCATGAAGCTAGTCACTGCCATCATCAAGCCGTTCAAGTTGGACGACGTGCGCGAGTCGCTGTCCGAGATCGGCGTGCAGGGCATTACCGTTACTGAGGTCAAAGGCTTCGGCCGGCAGAAGGGGCACACCGAGCTGTATCGCGGCGCGGAGTACGTAGTCGACTTCCTGCCCAAGGTGAAGATCGACGTCGCCATCGATGACAAGGATCTTGATCGGGTCATCGAGGCGATAACCAAGGCCGCCAACACCGGCAAGATCGGTGACGGCAAGATCTTCGTGGTCAATCTGGAACAGGCTATTCGCATCCGTACCGGCGAAACCGATACCGACGCCATCTAAGCCGCCCCAAACCCAACGCCCCAGGAGAAAACAATATGACTCTGCGTAAAATCGCAGGGCTAGGAGCCCTGTTGTCCCTCGTAATGCCTGGCCTGGCCATGGCGGCGGACGAAGTGGCAGCCCCAGTCCTCAACTCCGGCGACACCGCCTGGATGCTGACCTCGACGGCTCTGGTGCTGTTCATGACCATTCCCGGCCTGGCGCTGTTCTACGGCGGCATGGTGCGTTCGAAAAACATCCTTTCCGTGATGATGCAGTGCTTCGCCATTACCGGTCTGATCAGCATCCTGTGGGTCATTTATGGCTACAGCATTGCGTTCGACACCACCGGCATGGAGCAGGGCGTCGTCAACTTCAACTCCTTCGTCGGCGGCCTGGGCAAGGCCTTCCTGGCCGGCGTCACCCCGGCGAGCCTGACCGGCCCGGCGGCGCTGTTCCCCGAGGCGGTGTTCATCACCTTCCAGATGACCTTCGCCATCATCACCCCGGCGCTGATCGTCGGTGCTTTCGCCGAGCGGATGAAGTTCTCCGCCATGCTGATCTTCATGGCCATCTGGTTCACCCTGGTCTACGCGCCGATCGCACACATGGTCTGGTCCGGCAACGGCGGCCTGATGTGGGACTGGGGCGTGCTGGACTTCGCCGGCGGCACCGTGGTGCATATCAACGCCGGTATCGCCGGCCTGGTGGCCTGCCTGGTGCTGGGCAAGCGTAAAGGCTTCCCGACCACCCCGATGGCGCCGCACAACCTGGGTTACACCCTGATGGGCGCGGCCATGCTGTGGATCGGCTGGTTCGGCTTCAACGCCGGTTCCGCCGCCGCCGCCAACGGCACCGCCGGCATGGCGATGCTGGTAACCCAGATTGCCACCGCCGCTGCGGCGCTGGGCTGGATGTTCGCCGAATGGCTGACCCACGGTAAGCCAAGCGCCCTGGGCATCGCCTCGGGTGTGGTTGCCGGCCTGGTGGCGATCACGCCTGCCGCTGGCACCGTAGGCCCGATGGGCGCCCTGGTGATCGGCCTGGCAGCGGGCGTGGTGTGCTTCTTCTGCGCCACCACCCTGAAACGCAAGCTGGGCTACGACGACTCCCTGGACGCCTTCGGCGTGCACGGTATCGGCGGTATCCTCGGCGCGATCCTCACCGGCGTGTTCGCCGCGCCATCGCTGGGCGGCTTCGGCACCGTGACCGACATCGCCGCGCAAGTGTGGATCCAGTGCAAAGGCGTGGGCTTCACGGTGATCTACACCGCGATCGTGACCTTCATCATCCTCAAGGTGCTGGATGTGGTCATCGGGCTGCGTGTCACCGAGGAAGAAGAGTCGGTCGGCCTCGACCTGGCGCAACACAACGAGCGCGGTTACAACCTGTAATCCCGCCAGAAAAAGTGCCCGGCTTGCCGGGCATTTTTTTGTCTGCGTTTTGTCATTGAGAGATGGCTGAAAGGTTTTTTCCAGAGCTTGTCAGCCAGTTTGATGACTGCTTTTTTTTCGGGTCAATGACTTACAGCATTGGAGGAATATTCGGCACTTTGTTTTTTCCCAGAGCGCGCTAGAATGCGCGCCGAATGTGCGGAGAACTGTATGTGGCAACAGACTCTGATTACCCTGCGGGCAAGGCCCCGGGGCTTTCATCTGGTAACGGACGAGTTGCTCGCCGGCCTGCCTGAACTGAAGGCATGTCGGGTCGGTCTGTTGCATTTGTGGCTGCAGCATACCTCGGCCTCGTTGACCATCAACGAGAATGCCGACCCTGCGGTTCGTCGTGACTTCGAGCGTTTCTTCAACTCCCTGGTGCCTCAAGGCATGGCCGGGTATGAACATGACGACGAAGGGCCCGATGATCTGCCGGCGCACTTCAAGGCCAGTTTGCTAGGCTGTCAATTGAGCTTGCCGGTATCGGCGGGTCGCTTGGCGTTAGGCAGCTGGCAAGGCGTTTATCTGGGCGAGCATCGCGATCATGGCGGTGCCCGCAAAGTCCTTGCCACCTTGCACGGTGATAAGGCATAAGCCGCTGGTTATCAGTGGATGTTGATTTTTTTCCAGCAGCCTTCGACAGTCGGCTCAGCTGGGCTATAACTAATCTGCTTTTCGCAAGTCATGAGGTAGAACATGAGCGACGATGATCTGGAAAACGACGACCTCGAAGTAGGCGACGAAGACGAAACCGAAGAAGGTCTTGAAGCGGCCGCCGACGATGTGGCGGAAGACGATGGCAGTGATGTTCCTGCCCCGACCGCCAAAGGCAAGGCCAAGGCTGCCGTCTCGGTAGACGAGCTGCCGAGTGTCGAAGCCAAGAACAAAGAGCGTGATGCACTGGCGCGCGCCATGGAGGAGTTCCTGGCCCGTGGCGGTAAAGTGCAGGAAGTCGAGGCCAATGTGGTTGCCGATCCGCCCAAGAAGCCTGATAACAAGTACGGTAGCCGGCCTATCTGAGCGCCTGCCACTTGCTTGCTGAAAAAGCCCGCCGTCGCTGCGGGCTTTTTCATGGGCGCTTGTTGGCGAGAGTGCGGTGTTGCAGTGATTGCGACAGCGTCCGATCAGGCACCGTTGTGCCAGCGCGCCAGCAGTTTCGGCAGCTCGGTCAGGCTGCGGATTTCCGCATCCGGCAACCGATCCGCCTCCCAGGCCTTGCCGGCCGGGTTGAACCAGATGGCCCGCAAGCCGGCTTGCTGGGCCCCGGCGATGTCGTCGCCCGGGTGGTCGCCGATGTGCACGGCGGTGTCCGGTGTCGCCTCGCCCCGTTGCAGAGCTTCGTGAAACAACCGTGAATCGGGCTTGGCGATGCCGATGTCTTCGGCGCACAGGGCGAACTTGAAGTAATCCGCCAGCCCCAGGCGGCGCACGTCGGCGTTGCCATTGGTGACCACGCCCAGCGCGAAGTGGTTGGCCAGCGCTTCCAGGGTCGGCTGCACCTCGGGAAAGATATCCAGCTGGTGCCGCGCATGCAGGAACACTTCAAAACTCTGGTCGGCCAGGGCATTGGCCTGGCCCTGGTCGTAGCCGGCTTCCTCCAGTGCATGAAACAGCACCCGTCGGCGCAGCGCGCTGATGCGGTACTTGAGCCCGGGCTCGTGGTTCAGCACCCGCTCACGGATGGTCCAGAGATGCTCCACCGGTACGCCGCCCAGTTGCGGAGCGTGGTCGGTCAGCCACTGGCGCAGCACGGCTTCGGCGCTGACGATCACGGGCGCGGTATCCCACAGCGTGTCGTCGAGGTCGAAGGTGATCAGCTTGATCGTCATTACTCACCGCCTTTGTTGCGTTTGGCCCGTGGGTGGGCGCTGTCGTAGACCGCTGCCAGGTGCTGGAAGTCCAGATGGGTATAGATCTGGGTGGTCTTGATATCCGAGTGCCCCAGCAGTTCCTGTACCGCGCGCAGGTCCTGGGAGGATTCCAGCATGTGGCTGGCGAAGGAGTGTCGCAGCATATGCGGATGCAGGTTCTGTCCCAGCTCGCGCTCGCCGGCGGCCTTGACCCGCAGCTGGATCGCCCGGGGGCCCAGGCGCCGGCCCTGCTGGCTGACGAACACCGCGTCGTCCGGCGGATTGCTCAGCGCCCGCAGCGGTAGCCACAGCTGCAGTGCCTCGCGGGCCTTCTTGCCAATCGGCAGGACCCGGGTCTTGCTGCCTTTGCCGTGGACCTGCACCAGGCCATCGGCCAGGTCCAATTGTTCGAGGTCGAGGCTGGTCAGCTCCGACAGGCGCAGGCCGGAGGAATAGAACAGCTCGAGAATTGCCTGGTCGCGGTGCGCGAGGAAATCATCCTCCACCGCGCCATCGAGCAATTGCAGCGCGCGATCGGTGTCCAGGGTCTTGGGCAGGCGGCGCTCGCCCTTGGGTGGCGCCAGGCCGTTGGCCGGGTCGTGATTGCACAGGCCTTCGCGGTTCAGGTAGTGGTACAGGCCGCGTACGGCGGAGAGCAGGCGCGCCAGGCTGCGAGAGGATTGGCCCTGCTGGTGCAGGCGCGCAATCATGCTGCGCAGGCCCTGGATGTCCAGGTCGGACCAGCTGCAAACCTGCTGCTTGGCGCAGAAGGCCAGCACTTTTTCCAGATCGCGGCGGTAGGCTTGCAGCGTATGGGGCGACACTTGGCGCTCACTGCGCAGGTGCTCGCAGTAGGCGTCCAGTTGTCGTTCCATGGTCAGCGAACCGAGCGTAGCGAGTGAGTGAAGCGCGGCAGCACGCGGCCCATGACTTCGGCGATATAGCTGAGGAACAGCGTCCCCACCGAGCTTTTGTAGTGCTGCGGGTCGCGGCTGGCGATGGCCAGCACGCCGTGAATGCCCTGATGGGCGATGGCGACCACGGCGCTCGAGCCGATCTGCTGGCGCTGTTCTTCGCCGAACAGGAAGTCCAGCTCATGCTCGCGCAGGCTGCCGCTGATGCTCTTGCCTTCGGTCAGCAAGCCACCGATGGCGGTCTGGGCCTCGGCCGCGGTGACCCAGCGGCCCACCGGCATGGCACTGTCGCTGAACAGGATCAAGCCCACGAAAGGCACCTGGAAGTCCTGGCGCAAGCTGTCTTCGACGCTCATCACCACGTCTTCCAGGCTGTTGGCATCCATCAGCGCGAGAATCAGGCGTCGGGTCTTCTCGAAGAGCCGGTCGTTGTCCCGGGCCACGTCCATCAACTGCGAAAGCCGGTGGCGCATCTCGATGTTGCGCTCGCGCAGGATCTTCATCTGCCGCTCCACCAGCGAGATGGTGTCACCGCGCTGATGGGGAATGCGCAACGCCGGGAGCAGTTCTTCATGCTCGACGAAGAAGTCCGGATGCGCCTCCAGGTACGCGGCGATCGCCGCCGCCTCGAGGTTTTCGGCAGGAGATTCGTCGGGCTGTTCGGCTGGAACCTGAGGCTGATCAGTCATGGTTTTCGCTCATTCAAAGACGCACCTGTCCTTCGTATACGCGCACTGCCGGGCCGGTCATCTTCACCGGTTGGCCAGGGCCTGCCCATTCGATGGACAGGCGCCCGCCCGGCAGGTCGATCAATAGCGGCGAATCCATCCACCCCTGGCTGATCGCGGCCACTGCGGCGGCGCAGGCGCCGGTACCGCAGGCCTGGGTTTCCCCGGCGCCACGTTCCCAGACCCGCAGCTGCGCGCGCTGACGGTCGATGACCTGGATGAAGCCGACATTGACCCGGGCCGGGAAGCGCGGGTGATGTTCGATCTTCGGCCCCAGCTCATGCACCGGCGCGCTGTTGATGTCGTTGACCCGCAGCACCGCATGGGGGTTGCCCATGGACACCGCGGCCAATTCGACGGTCTGGCCATCGACTTCGACCTGGTAACTCAGGGCCTGGGCCGGTGCCACGAACGGAATCTGCTCGGGCACCAGGCGCGGCGCGCCCATGTCGACGCTGATCTGACCGTCGTTGCGCACATCCAGTTCGATGATGCCGCTTTTGGTCTCGACACGGATCTGGCGCTTGGTGGTCAGGCGCTTGTCCAGCACGAAACGGGCGAAACAGCGCGCACCGTTGCCGCATTGCTCCACTTCGGAGCCGTCGGAATTGAAGATCCGGTAGCGGAAATCCACATCCGGATTACTCGGCGCCTCGACGATCAGCAACTGGTCGAAACCGACTCCGGTGTTGCGATCGCCCCATTGCTTGGCATGTTTGGGCAGGATGTGCGCGTGCTGGCTGACCAGGTCGAGGACCATGAAGTCATTGCCCAGGCCGTGCATCTTGGTAAAACGCAGCAGCATGGTTTTACTCCGGCAGCAGGCTTTCGCCAGCAAACAACTCGGCTACCGTCTCGCGGCGACGCACTTCAACAGCCTGTTCACCATCGACCAGCACTTCAGCAGCGCGACCGCGGGTGTTGTAGTTGGAGCTCATGACGAAACCGTAGGCACCGGCCGAATGCACGGCGAGCAGGTCGCCCTCTTCCAGCGCCAGCTGACGTTCCTTGGCCAGGAAGTCGCCGGTTTCGCAGATCGGGCCGACGATGTCGTAGGTACGTGCCTGGCCATCGCGCGGGCGTACGGCGCTGACGTCCATCCAGGCCTGGTACAGGGCCGGGCGGATCAGGTCGTTCATGGCCGCGTCGACGATGGCGAAGTCCTTGTGTTCGGTGTGCTTGAGGTACTCGACCCGGGTCAGCAGTACCCCGGCGTTGGCGACGATGAAACGGCCGGGTTCGAAGACCAGTTCCAGGTCGCGGCCGTCGAGGCGTTCGCGCACGGCCTTGACGTAGTCGGCGGCCAGCGGTGGCTCTTCATCGCGATAACGCACGCCCAGGCCGCCACCGAGGTCGATGTGGCGCAGGTAGATGCCGCACTCGCCCAGGCGGTCGACCAGGTCCAGCAGACGGTCGAGGGCATCGATGAAGGGGGCCAGGGTGGTCAGTTGCGAGCCGATATGGCAATCGACGCCGACCACTTCCAGGTTCGGCAGCTGTGCCGCGCGGATGTACACGTCTTCGGCATCGGCGATGGCGATACCGAACTTGTTTTCCTTCAGGCCGGTGGAAATGTACGGGTGGGTGCCAGCATCGACATCCGGGTTGACCCGCAGCGAAACCGGTGCGCGAACCTTGAGTTCGGCGGCGACCTGTTGCAGGCGTTCCAGCTCGTCGCTGGACTCGACGTTGAAGCAGTGCACGCCGACTTCCAGGGCGCGACGCATGTCGTCACGGGTCTTGCCGACACCGGAGAAGACAATCTTGTCGGCCGCGCCGCCAGCGGCCAGGACGCGTTCCAGCTCGCCTCGGGAGACGATGTCGAAACCGGCGCCCAGACGTGCCAGGACATTCAGTACACCCAGGTTGGAGTTGGCCTTTACCGCGAAGCAGACCAGGTGCGGCATGCCGGCGAGGGCATCGGCGTACGCGCGGTACTGCGCTTCGATATGCGCTCGGGAATAGACGTAGGTCGGCGTGCCAAAGCGCTCGGCAATGGCGGACAACGCTACACCTTCCGCGAACAGCTGCCCGTCGCGGTAGTTAAAAGCGTCCATGGGGTTCCCTTAGTTGGTGTCGTGCTTGTGCGACTGCGAGTGACCTTGGTCTTCAGGGGATTTGCTGTCATCGGGAAGATACAGCGGGCCTTTTTGACCGCAGGCAGTGACAAGGCAGGCAACCGCGACGAGCGCAGCAAGGGAAGAGATCAGGCGCTTCATGGCGAAATCCTTGAGAATGCGTTAATTGCGCCCGAGTATACCGGCCACCCGACGGCTTGCCTATGCGCTGGAACACCCGTCCGGCGGGCCTTTGCCCCGGGCACGGGCGCTGGGCGCGGCGGTTGCGGGGATATTTTCTCTGCCGCCCGCGCCCTTGATCGGTATCCTTTGCATTCGCCCGGATGCGCCCGTATCTTGCGGCGCTTGAGCGTGAGTAGACACTTTTCGAGGTTCCCGCAATGAGTTTGACTGAAGCCCGTTTCCACGACCTGGTCGATGCCACCCAGCAGACGCTGGAGGACATTTTCGAGGAGAGTGACCTGGATATCGATCTGGAGAGCTCCGCCGGTGTGCTCACCGTCAAGTTCGAAAACGGCAGCCAGGTGATCTTCAGCCGCCAGGAGCCGCTGCGTCAGCTGTGGCTGGCCGCGCGCTCCGGTGGTTTCCACTTCGACTACGACGAAGAAAGCGAGCGCTGGATGTGCGACAAGAGCGAAGAGCAGCTGGGCGAAATGCTCGAGCGCATCGTCCTCGAGCAGGCCGATATCAAGCTTGAGTTCGAAGGGCTCTGAGACCGTGACGCCAGTCGCCCCGGCGCGCCCGCCCAAGCCGCTGTACAGCAATGTCAGCCCGGCCGTGGCCTCGCCCTGCATCAGCCTGTGCCGGCTGGATGAGGAAAAAGTCTGCAAGGGCTGTTTCCGGCATGTGGAAGACATTCGCGAATGGCGCTCGGCGGACGATGAGCGACGGCGAGTCATCTGTCGCCAGGCGCTGGAGCGCAAGCGGGCTGCGGCGCCCGGTATGGGCTAGCCCGGGCACAAAAGCCCGGCGGCTTGTTTATTTGTGCTGCTGTGGTAGTGTCCGGTTACGCCTCGCCACATCGAGGCCAGTGAAAACCCCGTCTTATCTGGACGGGGTTTTGCTTTTTTGTGCCGAAAAAAGGAGTCTGCCTGGATCATGAGCACCGCACCTTCCATCATTCTCACCCGCCTCGACGTGCAGCGTCTGGAGCGCCTGATCGACAGCCTGGACGACACGCTGCCTGGCGTCATTGCGTTGCAGACCGAGCTGGATCGCGCCGAAACCCTGGTGGGCCACGATGAAGTCCCGCCTGGTGTCGTGACCATGAATTCGCGTGTGCATTGCCGCGAAGAGGGCAGCGGCAAGGACTATCACCTGACCCTGGTGTATCCGCAGGACGCCAACGCCGACGAGGGCCGGATCTCTATCCTGGCGCCAGTGGGCAGCGCCTTGCTCGGTTTGCAGGTCGGGCAGTACATCGACTGGCCGGCGCCCGGCGGCAAGACCCTGAAGCTGACCCTGCTGGAAGTGGAATACCAACCCGAAGCGGCTGGCGACTTTCACCTCTGAAGGGCACCGCTGACCGGCTAGACCTGCTCGAGCGCGTCGTTCAAGGCGCGCTCCAGGTCGGCTTTGTAGCGTAGGTAGAGATTGCTTGAGCCGTGGTGGTCACCGAGCAGGCCGGACAGGTCCAGGTCGGTGATATAGCAGCGATAGCGCTCGGTTTCGCGACGCTGGCCGACAATCTCCTGGGCGACCGCGGCGAACAGCTGGTCGCCATGCTCCAGCTCGGAAAACTCCCGTTGATTGCAATACAGAGTGACCTGCACCTGCCCCGGTGCAGCTTTGCCGATGATGCCCTGCACGTCATAAAAGGCTTTGTTCGCTGGTGTCTGGGGTGCCGGGCGTGGCTCGATTCGACGGGCTCTTGTGCTGCCTGAGGGCAATATCTGGTAATACAAAATATCCAGCGGCACCAGAGCCTGGGAGGCTTCCATCGGCAGTTGGGCATCGCGCCGGTAGAGGATCGACTGCAGGAAGCGTTGCAGGGGGGCCAGCAGACTCTGTTCGTCGTGGTAGGGCAGGCGTTGCTGCCAGAGCGCATCGAATTCATCCAGCACGTACAGCTCGGCCTGAGCCTCGACGACACGGTAGAACACCTGGATGCTGTCGGGCTGGCCCATCGGCAGGATCAGCGCCAGGTCGTGTTCTTCCAGGGCCATCGGGTCCAGGTGCAGCGGGCTGTAGCTCGACTGTTCTTCGCCGAGGTAGTCGATCAGCGCCGGCAGGCTTGCCAGCGCCACATGATTGACCTGGCCCGGCACTAACTCCAGCACGTGGTAATGCTGCTGGACCTGGATCAGGTAGCGGTGGTTGAGCTGGCTGAGCAACAGGTTCTGCGCCGTGTCGAACAGCTCTTCGACCCGTTGGGCGATGAACTGCGCGCGGTTGTGGCAGAAGCAGCGCACTCGCAGCTTTGGTTGCTCAGGGCCGCGCGGCAGGTTGTTGAGGTAGTCGCGCAGGCAGTCGAGCAGGGCATGGGCGCCGTCGTAACGGCCGACTAATACCTCGTTCCAGCTGTTGAGCGTCACCTGATCGAGGGTCAGCACCAGGTTCTCCCGCACCCCGGCGTAGCTCAAAGAGTCGGTGCGCTCGGTGGTCATCAGGATGTTCAGGTCGCGGTGATGTTTGAGCGGGTCGCGGCCGACATTTACCAGGATTAGCACTTCGCTGGGCACGCTGCTGTGCAGCAGGCGTTCTTCGCTGACGGTGCCCAGGGGCAGGGCGATGGTCTGTTGCAGGCTGCCCAGCAGATTGAACAGCTCGAACTCGCTCAAGTCGCTGCTGCCCGGGTGCAGCGCCAGGCGCGTGCTGCTGTCGATCACGCCGTTGCGATGGCACCAGGTCAGTAGCTCCAGCAGTTCGCGGCTGCGCTTGATCGGCGCGAAGTGTTCCCACTCCAGGGCATTCAGGCTGCCGTTGTACAGGCCCCAGTGAGTTTGCCCCGGTTCTTTCTTGTTGGGCGACTGCACCAGGGTCAGGGTGTCTTCGGCCAGGTCCGGGGCGATGCCGGGGTTGATGAATTCGATCTTGCCGGCCTTGCGTTCAAAGGCCGCGTACAGGCGGCGGCCGAGGATATTCAGGTCGCGCTTGTTGACCAGGCCGAGGGTCTGCTCGGTACGGGCGAACTGGGTCAGGAAGCGGTAGCTGTAGTTCAACTCATTGACCAGGGCCCGGCGTTCGGCGCTGACCTGGCGGACTTTCCACTGGCTGCGGCTGTCGAGCATTGCCAGCTGGCGTTGATCCCAGCCCCATTCGTGGGCCAGCCGTTCGAGCAGCGAGCGCTGCCAGCTTGGGTTGCGCGCGCCGTTGTTGCCGGTGAGCTTGCGGTTGACCTTCAGGTACAGGCTGCGCCGTACCAGCTCCAGGCGCTCCGGTTCGCCGCGGGCCTTGAGGTATTCCTCGATGCGCCGGTAGACCACGATGTACGGATCCAGCTCGTCGAGGTCCAGGCGATTGGCGAACACCGCCTGCTTGAAGCGCAGGCTCAGGCATTCCACCCGCGGGTGTTCGCTGGCGTAGACCTCGGTCAGCAGCAGCTTGAGCACCGACTTGTACGGCGACTCGATGCCCTTGAACAACTGCCAGAGCCCGGCGCCGATGAATTCGCCCGGCGGAATATGGGCCAGATGGCCAAGGTCGAGGTTTTCGTCGGCAGGGATGAAACGCTTGGACAGCAGCGTATGGGTGTACTGCTGGTAGCGGGCTTCTTCGTACACCGGCACCAGCCACCATAGCGGCGTACGCCCGGCCAGCCAGATGGCCGTGCGATAGAACTCGTCCAGCAGCAGATAGTGCTGAGTGGTGCCGCAATCGTCCGAGCTCAGCTGGGTGTTGCGATCGCCACGGACAAAGCGGCTCGGGTCGATCAGGAAGAAGTGCGCCTCGGCACCCTGGCCGGCGGCCCAGGTTTCCAGTAGCAGACATTTCTTGCGCAGTTCGGCGAGTTCGTTTTCGCCGAGATCGGGCGCATGGCAGACCCACACATCCATATCGCTCTGGTCAGCCTGGGCCAGGGTGCCCAGGCTGCCCATCAGGAACAGGCCATGGATAGGTCGCGGTGCATTACCGGGCCGGACCTTGTAGGAAAACGAGCGGGTCAGGCGCTGGGCTTCGTTGAGCGTTGAGGTGTCGGGTTCGTAGTTCGACAGCCCGGCGGGTGTGCCGCCCGACACATAACCCGGCAATAACGGGTGGTTGACGTGAAAGAACAGCGGCAACAGGTTGAGCACCAGTTGCTGGCGCGGCGATAACCCCTCCATGGCCCGATCCAGACGCCCTTCGTTGAGCTTCAGAAAGCGCGCACGCAGCTGGCTGAGAACCTTGCGATCGATTCCCTCGTCCAGATCTGGGCGGATTTCATGGGTGCGGGTCATTCAAACAGGCTCGCGAAGCTTGAACGTAGGAGGTCTTATAGGTAGAGGAGTTTACAGTCAGTCGAGGGCGAGCTTTAAGCTGAATTTTATTTTTGACGTCAGATTTCCAGCGGACAACTGGAGCTTGCCCGCGGAATCCGACAGGCGGGGATTCCGAGGGCCGTAGGGGAAAGCGTTCAGGCGGCTTCTTTGACCGTCAGAATGGTCAGCAGGCCTTGGGCATGCTCGGCGGCATCGCGGCCCAGGCTGGTCAGGTAACCACCATCGGGCTGGGTAATGAGCTCTTTTTCGAACAGGCGTCGTGCGGCGGCGATAGCTTGGGGGGCAGCGGTCTGATGGATTTTCAGGCCTTCCTGGGAACTGTCCAGGTTGAAGAGTGCAAGGATTTCCAGTTCGGCAACCAACTCAGGGGTATACGACATAAGGACTCCAGACTTTCTAGGAATTAGACGACAGCGTCCTTAAGGTGACCGCAGTTGGGCAGCCTGTCCAGTGTCCGCTGCGGACTTTTACACCCCTGGGCGGCGGTATTTGGCCGCAGGGCGCGTACCAGTGTAGTCAAGGCTCGCCATCGCGCCGGCCTGGGGCGGACGCGAGGCGTGGCGGGCTTATTTCTTCTCGGGCGGCAGCTCGGGCAGGGCGCGCAGCGCGGCTTCGTACCATTGGGTGTCGAACGCGCGGTCTTCTTCGAGGATCGCGTCGATTTCCACTGCCAGGACGTGAGCCATGAGGTTGAGGATTTCGTCACGCTCATAGCCGACCAGGGTCAGCTTGTTGAAGGTGGCCTTGGCCGCGGGCGGGTTGTCGCTTTCGATCTGGTTTTCGATCGCTTCGATCAGGGTGTTTTCGGCGAACGCTTCTTCGTCGCTGTCGTCGTTGCTGGTACCGGGGGTTGGTTCGCTCATGGCAGGCTCCTGAAGGAAAGGTCGCCAGTTTACCCGTATTCAGGAGCCTGATGCTGCTGGCCAGTCGGCTGTCGAGGATCTATAAGAGTAGCTGCCAACCCCGCACCCGGCCTGGAGGCTATGTGATGCTCAAGCTTTATGGATTCGCCGTCAGCAATTACTACAACATGGTGAAACTGGCATTGCTGGAAAAAGATCTGCCTTTCGAAGAAGTGCCGTTCTACGCCGGGCAAAGCCCTGAGGCGTTGGCCATCAGCCCGCGCGGCAAGGTGCCGGTGCTGGGGGTGGAGCAGGGCTTTATCAATGAAACCAGCGTGATCCTCGAATACCTTGAAAGTCAGCCTGGGCCGGCGCTGCTGCCCAGTGACCCGTTCGCGCGTGCCCAGGTGCTGGCGCTGGCCAAGGAGATCGAGCTTTACATCGAGTTGCCGGCGCGGGCCTGTTATGGCGAGGCGTTCTTCGGGATGACGGTCCCCGAGGCTATCAAGGAGAAGTCCCGCAACGAGCTGGTGCAGGGGTTCGCCTCGCTGGCCAGGCACGGCAAGTTCGCCCCTTATGTGGCGGGCAGCAGCCTGAGCGTGGCGGATCTGTATTTCCTGTACAGCGTGAGCCTGGCCTGCGTGGTAGGGCAGAAGCTGTTCGGTGTGGATTATCTGGCCGAGATACCGGCAGCCAAGGCCTTGATGGCACGCCTGGAGCAGATGCCCAATGTGCAGCGGGTCGCGGCGGACAAGGACGCGGCGATGCCGCAGTTCCTGGCGATGATCGCCAGCAAGAAGTAGGAAGGTTTCAGGTCGCTGACTGCGGGCAAGCCACGCTCTTAGCAGGAGCGTGGCTTGCCCGCGCTAGCTTTTAGCGGCTGTTCAGCAACGCCTGGCCGCGAACCACCGCCGCCTTGACTTGAGCCGGGGCCGTGCCGCCGATGTGGTCACGGGCGTTGACCGAGCCTTCCAGGGTCAGCACGGCAAACACGTCCTGGTCGATCTGGTCGCTGAACTTGCGCAGCTCCTCCAGGCTCATTTCCGCCAGGTCCTTGCCGGTCTCCACGCCATACTTCACGGCGTGGCCGACGATCTCGTGGCAATCGCGGAATGGCAGGCCACGGCGCACCAGGTAGTCCGCCAGGTCGGTGGCGGTGGAGAAACCGCGCAGTGCCGCTTCGCGCATCATCGCGTGCTTGGGCTTGATTGCCGGGATCATGTCGGCGAAGGCCCGCAGCGAGTCGCGCAGGGTGTCGGCGGCGTCGAACAGCGGTTCCTTGTCTTCCTGGTTGTCCTTGTTGTAGGCCAGGGGCTGGCCCTTCATCAGGGTCAACAGGCCCATCAGGGCGCCGAACACGCGGCCGCTCTTGCCACGAACCAGCTCCGGAACGTCCGGGTTTTTCTTTTGCGGCATGATCGAGCTGCCGGTGCAGAAACGGTCGGGCAGATCGATGAACTGGAACTGCGCGCTGGTCCACAGCACCAGCTCTTCGGAGAAGCGCGACAGGTGCATCATGGCCACGCTGGCGGCGGCGCAGAACTCAATGGCGAAATCGCGATCAGACACATTGTCCAGCGAGTTGCCGCCGACGGCGTCGAATCCCAGCAACTGGCAGGTCATCTCGCGGTCGATCGGGTAGGTGGTGCCAGCCAGCGCGGCGCTGCCCAGCGGCATGCGGTTGGTGCGCTTGCGGCAATCGACCAGGCGCTCGTAGTCGCGGCTGAGCATCTCGAACCAGGCCAGCATGTGATGACCGAAGGTCACAGGCTGCGCGGTTTGCAGGTGAGTGAAGCCCGGCATGATGGTGCCGGCTTCGCGCTCGGCCTGTTCCAGCAGGCCTTTTTGCAAGCGGGTGATTTCCGCCAGGATCAGATCGATTTCGTCGCGCAGCCACAGACGGATATCGGTGGCCACCTGGTCGTTGCGGCTGCGGCCGGTGTGCAGCTTCTTGCCGGTGACGCCGATGCGGTCGGTCAGGCGTGCTTCGATGTTCATGTGCACGTCTTCCAGATCGACGCGCCAGTCGAAGGTGCCGGCCTCGATTTCGCCCTGGATGGTTTTCAGGCCGTCGATGATGCTGTCGCGTTCGGCATCGGTCAGTACGCCGACCTTGGCCAGCATGGTGGCGTGGGCGATCGAGCCCATGATGTCGTGACGATAGAGGCGCTGGTCGAAAGTGACGGAGGCGGTGAAGCGGGCGACGAAGGCGTCGACGGGCTCACTGAAGCGGCCGCCCCAGGACTGATTGGTCTTGTCAGTGCTCATGAATTCGCTCGTGATCGGCTGGAAGGGAAATGAGGTGAAAAGTTGCCGCGGATAATAACAGGGTTGCCAATCCTGTAGCTGGCACCGGTCGGCAGGTTTTTATTTCTGCCATGGGGGCCGCGGGCGCTTGTCGCCGACCTCGGGCGCGCAGAGACTAGGCGAGCGACGGCGGGGTGCGAGGAGTGATGTAACGATATTTATCGATAGAGCAATATCGTCTTGGCAACCGTCTACAGTTGGACTGAAGGAACAGCGCAATCCCGGATGTTTCATCGTGTCTGGTCGCTGATCACGCAACCGTTGTCGCATGCGCTCCGGTCCCGCCGCCACCTCGCGATTCGCGAGGGAGGCGGTCGGGGTGGAAGCCGACTATAAGAGAGGGGGTGTTTGTGTCCTGTATCAGCAGTCCCCATGACCATGTCGTGCAGTGGCGGGCCTTGAACGGTATCGAGCAGGCCCGGGTAAATAATGGTGCCCGTCGTGGGGCACTTTTTGGCCCTCGCACTAGTCTTAGCGTGGATCGCCGTGACGGACGTCACTTCACCTGTCTACGCTATCCTTGTGCGAGACTCACGCAGGAATCCAGCGCAATATGAATGTCCTGATCGTTGATGACGAACCCCTAGCCCGCGAGCGACTGAACCGCATGGTCAGTGAGCTTGAGGGATACAGTGTCCTGGAGCCCAGCGCCACCAATGGCGAAGAGGCATTGGCCCTGATCGACAGCCTGAAGCCGGATATCGTGCTTCTCGACATCCGCATGCCGGGTCTCGATGGCCTGCAGGTTGCCGCCCGTTTGTGTGAGCGCGAAGCGCCGCCAGCCGTGGTGTTTTGTGCCGCCCCTGATGAATTCGCCCTCGAGGCTTTTGATGTCAGCGAGGTAGGTCACCTGCTCAAACCGGTGCGTTCCGAGCATCTGCTCGAGGCGCTGAAAAAGGCCGACCGCCCCAACCGGGTCCAGCTGGCGGCCCTGACCCGGCCTGCCGCGGAAAGCGGCAGCGGCCCTCGCAGCCATATCAGTGCGCGGACCCGCAAAGGCATCGAGCTGATCCCGCTGGATCAGGTCGTCTATTTCATTGCCGACCACAAATATGTGACCTTGCGCCATGAAAGCGGCGAAGTCCTGCTGGACGAACCCCTGAAGGCGCTGGAAGACGAGTTTGGCGAGCGCTTCGTGCGCATCCATCGCAACGCCCTGGTGGCCCGTGAACGCATCGAACGTCTGCAGCGTACGCCGCTGGGGCATTTCCAGCTGTTCCTCAAAGGTCTCAATGGTGATGCGTTGATCGTCAGCCGACGGCATGTGGCCGGCGTGCGCAAGATGATGCAGCAGCTCTAGATCCGGGCGGCCGGGCGGGTCATGCGCCCCGCCCGCAATGTTCCTGCAGCCAGGGAGGGGCTGTAGTTCCTGATACAAGTCAAAGCTGATTTGGCTGAGCTGTTATCATCTGCCGTATTTTCATCAGTACGGATTGATCCATGTCCTCTCGCGAAATCCGCATCGCTACCCGCAAAAGTGCCTTGGCCTTGTGGCAAGCCGAATACGTCAAAGCTCGTCTGGAAGCCGCTCACCCGGGGTTGATCGTGACGCTGGTGCCCATGGTCAGTCGCGGCGACAAGCTGCTCGACTCGCCGTTGTCGAAAATCGGCGGCAAGGGACTGTTCGTCAAGGAGCTGGAAACCGCGCTGCTGGAAAACGAAGCGGATATCGCCGTGCATTCGATGAAAGACGTGCCCATGGACTTCCCTGAAGGCCTGGGCCTGTTCTGCATCTGCGAGCGTGAAGACCCGCGCGATGCCTTTGTCTCCAATACCTATTCCAGTCTCGACGACCTGCCCGTGGGCAGCGTGGTGGGCACCTCCAGCCTGCGTCGCCAGGCGCAGTTGCTGGCTCGTCGTCCGGACCTGCAGATCCGCTTCCTGCGTGGCAACGTCAATACTCGCCTGGCCAAGCTCGACGCCGGTGAGTACGACGCCATCATCCTGGCCGCTGCGGGCTTGATCCGTCTTGGCTTCGAAGATCGCATCAGCTCTTCGATCAGCGTCGACGACAGCCTTCCGGCTGGCGGCCAGGGTGCGGTGGGCATCGAATGCCGCACAGCCGACAGCGAGATCCATAAGCTGCTGGCGCCACTGCATCATGTCGATACCGCGGATCGAGTCACCGCCGAGCGGGCCCTCAACAAGCATCTGAATGGCGGCTGCCAGGTACCGATCGCCTGCTATGCGGTGCTCGAAGGCGATCAGCTGTGGCTGCGTGGCCTGGTCGGCGAGCCGAGCGGCGGTGTGCTGCTCAGCGCCGAGGCCCGTGCTCCACGTAGCGCGGCGGCGGCGCTCGGCGTGCAGGTCGCGGAGGATCTGCTGGCCCAGGGCGCCGACGATATTCTGCGCGCGGTCTATGGCGAGGCTGGCGAAGAGTGAGCGACTGGCGTGTGCTGCTGACCCGGCCCACGGACGAGTCGGCGCTGCTGGCTGAGGTTCTGGGCGAAGCGGGGGTGTTCAGCAGCAGCCTGCCATTGCTGGAAATCCAAGCCCTGCCTGTTGGCGATACCCAGCGCGCCAAAGTGCTTGATCTGCACTTGTACTGTGCGGTGATCGTGGTCAGCAAGCCGGCCGCGCGAATGGCCGTGCAACTGCTCGAGCAGTTCTGGCCGCAGCCGCCGAGCCAGCGCTGGTTCAGTGTGGGCGCCGGCACGGCGCAGGTTCTGGCCGATCACGGCCTGGATGTTTTTTTCCCCGAGCAAGGCGATGACAGCGAAGCCTTGCTTGAGCTTCCCCAGTTGCGCGAGGCTATTGCCCGGCCCGGCCCGCGGGTGCTGATCGTGCGCGGGGAGGGTGGCCGCGAGCTGCTGGCTGAGCGTTTGCGCGGCCAAGGTGCTAGTGTCGATTATCTAGAGTTGTACCGCCGCGACCTGCCGCGCTATGCCGACGGGGTCCTGATGCAACGCATCCGAGCTGAACGCTTGAATGGGCTGGTGGTCAGCAGTGGGCAGGGTTTCGAGCACTTGCAGCAGTTGGCCGGCGAGGCCTGGCCACAGGTGGCGCGGCTGCCGTTGTTTGTACCGAGCCCCCGGGTCGCCGAGATGGCGCGTGCCGCCGGGGCCAAGAAAGTTGTGGATTGTCGTGGCGCCAGCGCCGCGGCCTTGCTAACGGCGTTACGGGAGCAACCCGTGCCCGTTCTCTAAACGCAAAGGATGGATACGTGAGCGAAACAGCCTTGCCTAAAGATGATGTCCAGCCGGTAATCGATGCACCGGCTGAACCCGCAACCCCTGCTCCGCAGCGCCGTGGCAACGGGTTGGCGATCCTCGCCCTGCTGCTGGGGGCGGCCGGCGTCGCTGCCGGCGGCTGGGGTGTCTGGCAGGTGCGCAGCCTGCAGGCCAACAATCAACAGCAGTTGGGGCAGTTGCAGGCCCTGGGTGATGAGGCGCAGAGCCTGAAGCTCAACGAGCAGCGCCTGACGGCTCGCCTGGAGCAGTTGCCGGCGGCCGATGAGCTGGAAGAGCGCCGCCGTCTGGTCGCGCAGTTGCAGGGTGACCAGCAGCGACTCAATCAGAAGCTCGAGAGCGTGCTGGGAGCCAGCCGCAAGGACTGGCGTCTGGCCGAGGCGGAACATCTGTTGCGTCTGGCCAGCCTGCGTCTTTCGGCCTTGCAGGACATCAGCAGCGCCCAGGCCCTGGTGCAGGGGGCCGACGAGATCCTGCGCGAGCAGAACGATCCCGGTTCTTTCGCCGCGCGCGAACAGCTGGCCAAGAGTCTTGCGGCCCTGCGCAGTACCGAACAACCGGATCGCACCGGGCTGTTCCTGCAACTGGGCGCACTGCGCGACCAGGTGACCGAACTCACCGAGCTGGCCCCCGAGTACCGCGACCGTGGCGATTCGTTGCTGGGCCTGACCGCCGACGGTGACGGCGCCAGCCGCTGGGCGCAATGGTGGGATCAGATCTCGCGTTACATTCGTATCGACTTCAACGCGGACAAGAATGTGCGGCCGCTGCTCGCCGGGCAAAGCCTGACGCAGGTGCGCCTGGCCTTGAGCCTGGCCCTGGAGCAGGCGCAATGGGCGGCCCTGAACGGCCAGGCGCCGGTGTACACCCAGGCCCTGGCGGAAGCTCGCGACGTGTTGAAGGGCAACTTCAATCAGGACAACCCGCAGAGCAAACTCATGCTCGAGCGCGTGTCTGAACTGAGCAAACAGCCGGTCACCGTGCAGACGCCGGACCTGGCCAAGACCCTGAGCGCCGTTCAGGCCTACCTGGAGCGACGCAACCTGAGCGCTGAAGAGTCGGTGAAACCACTGGCCAAACCTGCTGCGAATGCCCCGCAGGAGACCAGCCCATGAAGCGCCTGTACGTGATTCTGTTCCTGGTGATCGCCGCCTCGGGATTGCTGGGGTTGGCGATTGCCGAGCATTCCGGGTACATCCTGATTGCCTACGACAGCTTCCGTTATGAGTCGAGCCTGTGGGCGACCCTGGCGCTGGTCGCGGTGATCTGGCTGGTGATCTGGGGTATCAAGGCACTGATCGAACTGGTGATGGCCTCCAGCGGCGTGGTCAATCCCTGGTCGCGGCGCAACCGCAGCCGTCGCGTGCAGATTGCCATCGAACAAGGCCAGATGGATCTTGCCGAGGGCCGCTGGGCCAGCGCCCAGAAGCACTTGCATCGTGCCGCAGAAGCCGAGCGCCAGCCTCTTTTGTACTACCTCGGCGCGGCGCGGGCGGCGAACGAGCTGGGAAACTACGAGCAGTGCGACAGCCTGCTGGAGCGTGCCCTCGAGCGCCAGCCCCAGGCTGAGTTGGCGGTGGCCTTGAGTCATGCCCAACTGCAGACCGATCGCGGTGATACCGAAGGCGCTCTGAGTACCCTGCAAGCCATGCACGAGCGTCATCCGCACAGTGTCCAGGTGCTGCGGCAGTTGCAGCGTCTGCACCAGCAGCGGGGCGATTGGTCGGCGGTGATCCGCCTGCTGCCCGAGCTGCGCAAGGACAAGGTCCTGCCCGCCAACGAACTGGCCGAGCTGGAACGTCGGGCCTGGGGCGAGAACCTGACCCTCGCGGCACATCGCGAAGAGGACGGTACGGTCGGCCTGCAATTGCTCAACCGCGCTTGGCAGCAACTGACCGCGGCTCAGCGTCAGGAACCGCAGCTGGTGCTGGCCTACGCCGAGCAACTGCGGCAATTGGGCGCCGGGGCCGAGGCCGAAGAAGTGCTGCGCGTCGCTCTCAAGCGCAAGTACGACAGCCATCTGGCGCGGCTTTACGGCTTGCTGCGGGGCAGTGACCCGGCGCGGCAACTGCAGTTCGCCGAGCAGTGCCTCAAAGACCACCCGAACGACCCGAGCCTGCTGTTGACCCTGGGCCGCCTGTGCCTGCAAACCAGTCTCTGGGGCAAGGCGCGGGACTACCTGGAAAGCAGCCTGCGCCTGCAGCGCAACCCTGAAGCCTGTGCCGAGCTGGCCCGGTTGCTGGCACAGCTGGGCGATACCGAGCGCAGCAACCAGCTGTTCCAGGAAGGTCTGGGGCTGTTGGACGAGCGCCTCCTGGCATCGCCGCTGCCGGTGCCCGCCAGGGTATAAACCCGCAAGGCTGGGCCGTCCACGGAGGGGCGGCCCGTCCCGCGACTCCCCCCCGATCTGGCCTCTGTGCCGGTTTGCCGCGCTCGATCTTGTCATGGCGCGCCTTGAAAGGGCCGAGCGCTTTCTCTACCGTGGCAGCCTGTTTCTTCCGTTGTGGATACACCATGTCGCTGGCCGGCTCACGCTTGCTGTTCTCCCTTGTGTTTTTTACCGGTGCCTTGGCCCTGTGGGCTTCGTTTCACCTGGAGTTCGGGGTTGGGCTCGAGCCTTGCCTGTTGTGGGTGGCGCAACGTTTCTTCGCGTTGCTGTTGACCTCGATCAGCCTGGTCGCGGCCCTGCAGGGGCCACAATACCCGGCGAGTGCCCTGTATTGGCTGCTGGAACTGCTCTGCAGCCTGGCGGGTGTCGTTACGGCAGGGCGCCATGTGTTATTGCAGAACATTCCTTCGGAACAGTTGCTGGCGTGCTTGCCGGACATGCCGTTCATGCTCGGCAACCTGTCCTGGGGGCGTGCCTTGCAGCTGGTTTTCACCGGGACCGCGCAGTGCGCGGAGGTCACCTGGACGTTGCTGGACATGAGTGCCGCGGAGTGGAGCCTGCTGTTTTTCATCGCTGTGATGATTTTGAGCGCCTATCGTCTGGCGCGGCTTCTACCATGGGGCCGGCGCAGGGCGGCCGCGACCTGAGTCGTCGATTTGCGATGGGGCGCAAGATTAAACACTTGTATGAACTTTATCTCCTGCGTACCTTGAAGCGGCTGTCGAGCGGGCATAATCTGGCCCGCACGTGTCACCGCAATTACGTTGCTCGATGCTGTTCTGCCTGGCCGGATGCTGATGTTCAGTCCAGTGGCGGATTCAGAGCGGCATGACCCATAAGGGAAGAGAGATCGCCATGCTCGAAAGTTGTCAGAATGCTCAGGAACGCTGGGGTGGAGTGCATCTGCTGATCGATCGCTGGTTGCAGGAGCGTCACGAACTGGTTCGGGCCTATGATGCTCTCGGCGCGGAGCCTGAGACGCTGGCTGAAAATCGACAGCCGCTGCAGGAGTTCTGCGCAATCCTGGTGGACTACGTCTCCGCCGGCCACTTTGAAATCTACGAGCAGTTGACTGGCGAGGCCAAGGCCTTCAATGATCAGCGCGGGCTCGAACTGGCCGAAACCATTTATCCACGGATCGATGTCATCACTGAAAAGCTGCTGGCATTCAACGATCTGTGCGACGAAGGAAAATGCGTGGCGGAGAAATTCAAGGAGCTGGGTGGTTTGCTGCATGAACGCTTCGAGCTGGAAGATTGCCTGATCGAAGTGCTGCACAACGCTCACAAGGAAGAGGCCGCCGTTCAGGCCTGACTTGCAGCGAAAGCTTTACCGAAACGGTGCGCATTGCGCACCGTTTTTCGTTTCTGCTCCCCCTAACCGGTAGCCCCCAGCAGCTCGATTTCAAACACCAGTGGCGTGTAAGGCGCGATCAGGTCGCCCGCGCCATCGGCGCCGTAAGCCTGGGCCGAAGGAATCACCAGGCGCCACTTCGCCCCCGTCGGCATCTGCTGTAAGGCGCTGCGCCATCCGGCAATCACACTGTCCAGGCGAAACCACTGCGGCTGCTGATTCTGATCGAACACCGTGCCATCAGGCAGGCGTCCGGTGTAGCGAACCTGTACCGAACCATTGGCTCCCGGCCGTACTCCGTCGCCGGGTGCCAGCTCGGTCAGCAGGATGCCGTTCTCCAGTTCGCGTACGCCCGGCTTGGCCTTTTCGGCCGAGAGAAAACGCTGTTCGTTTTCCAGCGCCACTTCGATTTGCGGCTTGTCCGCTTGCTCGCCGACCTGTGCTTCATGCTGGGCGAGGATCTGTTCGATACGCTCGTCCTTGAGTGCCAGGGGCTTGCCTTGGTAGGCCTGTTTCAAGCCCTCCACCAATGCCTGGATCTGCAGGTCCGGCACCTCCTGGCGCAGGCGTTCACCGAGGCTGGCGCCCAGGCTGTAGGCGAGATCGTGAGCATCGTTTTTCTGCGAATCTTCGGCGGCCTGAGCCAGTGGCAACAACACACACAAGGATAAAAAAAGGTAACGCGACATGGGCGTTCTCCGGCCTGAGACGAGGGGGATTATGCCAGCGTGGATGTGGCGGCTGGTGAGTAACTTTCTTGTGCGCGAAGAACATTTTCGATCCTCTGCAACGCATGGCATTCGATACTGTCAACATGCCCTAGCGGCGGTAGCAGCAGAGGTCTAGTATGAGCCGCAACTCACGTCAGCCAGGAGGTAAACCATGTCGGCCAATAAGAAGCCTGTAAATACTCCGTTGCATTTGCTCCAACAGCTTTCGAGCAGCCTGCTCGAACATTTGGAAAACGCTTGTTCCCAAGCCTTGGCTGATGCTGAAAAACTGCTCGCCAAACTGGAAAAGCAACGCGGTAAGGCACAGGAAAAACTGCACAAATCGCGCACCAAATTGCAGGACGCCGCGGCGGCCGGCAAGGCCAAGGCACAAGCCAAAGCCAAGGACGCAGTGAAAGAACTTGAAGACCTGCTCGATGCACTCAAGGCACGTCAATCCGAAACCCGCGCCTACATTCTGCAACTCAAGCGCGACGCTCAGGAAAGCCTGAAACTGGCCCAGGGCGTCGGTCGTGTGAAAGAAGCCGCAGCCAAGGTGCTGAGCACTCGCTCCGCCAAACCGGCTGCCGCTCCAGCACAGAAAGCCGCAGCCAAGCCGGCGGCAAAAGCCCCGGCCAAACCTGCCGCTAAAGCACCGGCAAAAGCTGCCAGCAAACCGGCTGCCAAACCTGCCGCCAAGCCAGTGGCAAAAACCGCCGCAGCCAAACCTGCAGCTGCCAAGCCAGCGGCTAAACCGGCTGCTGCAAAAGCACCTGCAAAACCTGCTGCCAAACCCGTTGCGAAAACGGCGGCTGCCAAACCGGCTGCAGCGAAACCCGCTGCCAAGCCAGCAGCAAAACAAGCGGCCAAGCCCGCCGCCAAGCCAGCGGCTAAAACCGCAGCGGCCAAGCCTGCTGCTGCCAAGCCAGCGGCTAAACCGGTAGCGGCAAAAACTGCTGCGAAGCCGGCCGCCAAACCGGCTGCGGCCAAAGCTCCGGTGAAGGCAGCAGCGAAACCCGCGGCCAAACCGGCAGCTAAACCTGCAGCAGCCAAACCAGCGGCTTCCACTGCCGCCAAGCCAGCAGCCGCTAAACCGGCTGCAGCAAAACCAGCCGCCAAGCCTGCGGTGAAACCTGCTGCCAAGCCGGCTGCAAAACCTGCCGCGAAGAAGCCAGTCGCCGCCAAGCCTGCTGCTGCCAAACCGGCCACCGCTCCAGCGGCCGCCAAACCAGCCACCCCGGCAACTCCGGCAACTAAGCCGGCGGCACCGGTCTCTTCGCCAGCTCCAGCGGCGACTGCTGCGCCAGCTCCGACTGCCGCTCCCGCCAGCACTACGCCAACCAGCGCTTCCTAAGCGCCGGTCACCGCGACGCGCAGCGCCTGCAGCGCGTCGCGGTTGAGGTTGGCGGCTTCGGCCGCCAGTCCTTCCAGCCAGTCCGTCAGATCCTGCGTTTCACCCTTCGACCATTCTCCCGCCAGCGCCTCCAGGCGCAGCAGCAGTTGCCGCTCGGCCTCCAGTTCCAATGCCTTGACCTGTTCGCGCAAGACCGTCAGTTCCGGATCCGCGCTCGCGGCCGGGCGCCATTGCGTGCGCAGTTGGCGTAGCGGCCTGACGACTTCGTCGTGCCAGGGCTGGCCCAGGGTTCGCAGCTGTTGCAGGCGCTGCGAAGTGCAGGTCACTCCGCGCGCGCCGAGCCAGGCCGCGCAGAGTAGAAGGCAGACATTGGCCCCGGCCGCCTGAAGGTTCAGGCAGGCTTCTTCGACGCCCGGGCGGGCGTAGGTCTTGAGGGTGAAGCTCCACAGGTCAGAGGACATAGTGCTACTCGCGCCAGTTGCGAACGAAGCTGGTAGACTCCGCCGCCATTATGATTCGACTTCAGAACCTGACTTTACAGCGTGGTCCGCAACGTCTGCTAGAAGACGCCGAGCTGACCCTGCACGCCGGCCAGAAAGCCGGCCTGATCGGTGCCAACGGCGCCGGCAAATCCAGCCTGTTCGCCTTGCTGCGTGGCGAGTTGCACCCGGATTCGGGCGACTGCTTCCTGCCCGCCGACTGGCGCATCGCCCATATGCGCCAGGAGGTCGATACCCTCGAGCGGCTGGCGGTCGACTACGTGCTCGATGGCGACCTGCGCCTGCGTCAGGTGCAGCGTGAGCTGGCCGCCGCCGAAGCGGCCCATGACGGTGCGGCCCTGGCGCGCCTGCATGCCGAGCTGGACAGCGCCGACGGTTATACCGCCGACGCCCGGGCGCGCAAGTTGCTGGCCGGCCTGGGTTTCAGCAACGAGCAGATGGACCGCCAGGTCGGCGACTTTTCCGGTGGCTGGCGGATGCGCCTGAACCTGGCGCAGGCGCTGATGTGCCCGTCGGATCTGCTGTTGCTCGACGAACCGACCAACCACTTGGACCTCGATGCGATCCTCTGGCTGGAGGACTGGCTCAAGGGCTACCCCGGCACTTTGCTGCTGATTTCCCACGACCGCGATTTCCTCGATGCCGTGGTCGACCATGTGGCTCACGTCGATCAGCGCAAGATCACCCTTTATCGCGGTGGCTACAGCGCCTTCGAGCGCGCCCGTGCCGAACGCCTGGCGCAACAGCAGCAAGCCTACGAGAAGCAGCAGGCGCAGCGTGCGCATATGGAAAAGTACATTGCGCGCTTCAAGGCCCAGGCCACCAAGGCCCGCCAGGCCCAGAGCCGGATCAAGGCCCTGGAGCGAATGGAAGAGCTGTCCGCCGCCCACGTCGACTCGCCGTTCGACTTCGTTTTCCGCGAGTCGGAAAAGATCTCCAGCCCGCTGCTCGACCTGTCCGATGCCCGTCTGGGTTACGGCGAGAAGACCGTGCTGGAGAAGGTCAAGCTGCAACTGACCCCGGGTGCGCGCATCGGTCTGCTCGGCCCCAACGGTGCGGGCAAGTCGACCCTGATCAAGAACCTCTCCGGCGAGCTGTCGCCGCTGGGCGGTCGCCTGACCCGCGGCGAGAACACCGTGGTCGGTTATTTCGCCCAGCACCAACTGGACTCGCTCGATGCCAAGGCCAGCCCGTTGCTGCATTTGCAGCGCCTGGCGCCGACCGAGCGCGAGCAGACCCTGCGCGACTTCCTCGGTGGTTTCGACTTCCGCGGCGCGCGTATCGACGAGCCGGTGCTGAATTTCTCCGGTGGCGAAAAGGCACGCCTGGCCCTGGCCCTGATTGCCTGGGACCGCCCGAACCTGCTGCTGCTCGACGAACCGACCAACCACCTGGACCTGGAGATGCGCCTGGCCCTGACCATGGCCCTGCAAGAGTTCAGCGGCGCGGTGCTGGTGGTCTCCCACGACCGTCACCTGCTGAAAAGCACCACCGACAACTTCTACCTGGTGGCCGACGGCAAGGTCGAAGAGTTTGACGGCGACCTGGACGACTACGCGCGCTGGCTGGTGGACTACCGCCAGCGCAACGCGCCGGTCAGCACGACCACGGTCAACCCGGACAAAACCGACAAGAAGGCCCAGCGCCAGGCTGCCGCGGCCCTGCGCCAGCAGCTGGCCCCGCACAAGCGCGAAGCCGACAAGCTGGAAACCGAGCTGGGCAAGGTCCACGAGCGGCTGGCGAAAATCGAAGCCAGCCTCGGCGACAGTGGTATCTACGAAGCCGCGCGCAAGGATGAGTTGCGTGATCTGCTGGCCGAGCAGGCCAAGCTGAAGGTGCGCGAAGGCGAACTGGAAGAGGCCTGGATGGAAGCCCTGGAACTGCTGGAAAGCATGCAGGCGGAACTGGAAGCCTTGTCCTGATGGAAGCGTTCAAGCTGCCTGTGCCTATCACGTGGGTCGAGCCGCTGTGGGTCACCGTGCAAATCCTGCTGATCCTGCTGGCTGGCTACGTCACCCAGCGGTTTGTCGCGCGCTGCCTGACCCGCCTGGGTGAACGTTACCCGTTCCCGCCGCAGTTGCTGATGCCGCTGCGCGGCGGCTTGCGCTGGCTGATCATGGGCAGCGCGCTGATCTTCGTCCTGGAGCGGCTCGGGGTGTCGGCGACGGTGCTCTGGACTGCCCTGTCCGGTTTTGTCGCCGTGGCTGCGGTGGCCTTCTTCGCCATGTGGAGTGTGCTGTCCAACCTGCTCTGCGCCATCCTGATCTTCACCGTGGGCCCGTTCCGCATCGGCGATGTGGTCGAACTGGTGGATACCCTCGACAAACCTGGCATCAAGGGCCGGGTGGTGGCAATCAACCTGCTGTACACCTCGTTGATCGAGGCCGAGGAAGCCGGCACCGGCGGCGTCATGGTGCAAGTGCCCAACAGTCTGTTCTTCCAGCGTTCGGTGCGCCGCTGGCGCGGTAGCGATGCGCTGTCGATAGGCTCCGGCGAGAAATAGTCCTGCTGCGCAGTCTCTGTAGCCGCTGCCGAGCATCGCAAGGCTGCGATCGGCTGCGATGCAGACGTGCTCTTGAGATCGCAGGAAGCTCCTGCGTGTCGAGCGCGACCCCGGCCTATCGCAGCCTTCGGCAGTGGCTACAGTTGGCCGGCGATGCCTGTCCGACAAAAATCTATGGTCATCCGCCCGCCGGCGCATTAGCTTAGGCGTCTACGACGAATTCGAGCCGAGGTGTGCGATGGTTCTTGAGACATGGCTGGCGTTTTTTGCCGCCTGCTGGGTGATCAGCCTTTCCCCGGGGGCCGGCGCGATTGCGTCGATGTCCTGCGGTCTGCAATACGGTTTCTGGCGCGGTTACTGGAACGCCCTGGGCCTGCAACTGGGCCTGGCCATGCAGATTGCGATTGTCGCCGCCGGCGTGGGGGCGATTCTCGCGGCATCCTCGACCGCCTTTTACGCGATCAAATGGTTCGGCGTGGCTTACCTGGTTTACCTCGCGGTCAAACAGTGGCGCGCGCTGCCCAGCGACCTGAGCGACGACGCCGCGATCCGGCCGATCGGCAAACCCCTGGCGCTGGTGTTCCGCGGGTTCCTGGTCAACATCAGCAACCCCAAGGCTCTGGTGTTCATGCTGGCGGTCCTGCCGCAGTTCATCGATCCCCACGCACCGCTGGTGAAGCAGTACCTGATCCTCGGCGCGACCATGATTGCCGTCGACCTGATCGTCATGGCCGGCTACACCGGCCTGGCCTCCAAGGTCCTGCGCCTGCTGCGCACGCCGACCCAGCAACGGCGCATGAACCGCACCTTCGCCGGCCTGTTCCTCGGCGCCGCCGGGTTGCTGGCGACCATTCGCAAAGCGCCGGTCTAAGAGGCTGGTCACATAAAAAGGCGCCCATCGAGGGCGCCTTTTTTGTGCGTGCGCCTCAGGGAAACCGCGAGCATGAACCCGTCCCGGCCGCGCCCGGATTTATTTCATCTTTGTTCAGGAAGCCCCGGACCCCAGGTGATTCAAGGCTTTGGCCCGGCATCAGGAACCACGGCGCCTGGGTGTCTGTATGACAGAGCTTGAGTGAAACTCATTGGAAGTGAACAATGTGTTACTTCGTATTTCCATTTGAGATTCGTTCATGACTGCCCCCTCCCGTTTCCTGGCGTGGCTCGTGCTGCCGGTATTGGCCCTGTGCAGCGCCAACCTGCTGGCGGACACTGTAGAAGGCGCGCCCAAGGCGCTGCACCTGCTCGACTACATTGGCGCGGACTACCCTCCGACGGTCGAGGCGGGCAAGGTCATTGACGACTCCGAGTACCGTGAACAGGTCGAGTTTCTCGGCGTGTTGCAGGGGCTGGTCGCCGATTTGCCGGCCAAGCCGGAGAAGGCCGAGCTGGAGCAGGGCATCGCCAGCCTGAACGACGCGGTCAAGGCCAAGGCGGACGGCGCCCTCGTCGCCCGTCAGGCACGGCAGCTGGGCGCCAAGCTGGCGGTGGCCTATGAGGTCAGCCAGGCGCCGATCATCACCCCGGATCCGAGCCGTGGCGCGCCTTTGTATGCCCAGCATTGCTCGGTGTGTCACGGCGACACCGGTGCCGGCGATGGCCCGGCTGGGGTCGGCCTGACGCCGCCACCGGCCAACCTGCGGGATGCGGCGCGCACGGATCACTTGAGCCTCTACGCGATCTACAACACCCTCGGCCTGGGTGTCGAAGGCACCGACATGCCGTCTTTCGCCGATCAGCTGGATGACCGCCAGCGCTGGGACTTGGCGACCTATATCGCCGGCTTCACTGCCGACCCGGCCGCGGCGAAGGGTGACAAGAGCTACAACCTCGCCGACCTGGCCCGCCAGACCCCAAGCGAAGTGCAGGCCGCCGAAGGGCCGCAGGCCGCGACCACCTTCCGTGCCCAGCGCGCCCAGCCGCCACAGGTCAAGCGCGGCCCGGCGCAACTGCTCGACTACACCGCCTCGACCCTGGACAAGAGCCTGGCCGCCTACCGCGCCGGTGACCGCGAACAGGCCTACGACCTGTCGGTGGCGGCGTACCTGGAAGGCTTCGAGCTGGTGGAAAGCTCCCTCGACAACGTCGATGCCAATGTGCGCAAGGACACCGAGAAAGCCCTGATGGCCTACCGTCAGGCGCTGCAGGACGGCTTGCCGGCAGAGCAGGCCGGGCAGCGCCTGGATGCCGCCAAGGCCAAGCTGAAAGAGTCGGCGGGCCTGCTGGGCAGCGATGGCCTGAGCTGGTCCCTGAGCTACATTTCCGGCCTGCTGATCCTGCTGCGCGAAGGCCTGGAAGCGATCCTGGTGCTGGCGGCGATCCTGGCCTTCCTGCGCAATACCGGCCAGCAATCGGCGGTGCGCAGCGTCAACGTGGGTTGGGGGCTGGCGTTGCTGGCCGGCCTGGCGACCTGGGCGCTGGCGGCGTATGTGATCGATGTCAGCGGCTCCCAGCGCGAGTTGCTGGAAGGCGCCACGGCCTTGTTCGCCAGTGTCATGGTGCTGTGGCTCGGCGTGTGGATGCACGACCGCCGGCACGCAGCGGCCTGGCAGGACTACATCAAGAGCAGCCTGGTGGGCGGTGGCGGCCGTTTTGGTTTTGCGGTGCTGGCGTTCTTCTCGGTCTATCGCGAGCTGTTCGAAGTGATCCTGTTCTACGAAACCCTGTGGCTGCAGGCCGGCCCGGCGGGCCATAACGCAGTGCTGGCCGGCGGCGCCACGGCGCTGGTGCTGCTGGTCGGCCTGGCCTGGGTGATCCTGCGCGGTTCGGCCAAGCTGCCGCTGGCCCTGTTCTTCGGCATCAACGCGGCGTTGCTGTGCGCCTTGTCGGTGGTGTTTGCCGGGCATGGCGTCAAGGCGCTGCAGGAGGCTGGAATCTTCGGCACGCGGCCGGTGGCGTTCTTCGACTTCGACTGGCTGGGCATTCACGCCGATGCCTACTCGCTGACGGCGCAGGCGGTGGCGATCGTGGCGATCGTCGTGCTCTACAGTCGCAGCCGCATCGCCGAGAAACGGCGGACCCAGGTTTCCTGAGGCATCCGTTTCGCTCATTATCGCGGGCAAGCCGCGCGCCCACAGTTCATCGAGATCTGTAGGCGCGCGGCTTGCCCGCGATGCTTTCAGAGGAATAACCCAATGCGTGTCTGGATCGATGCCGACGCCTGCCCCAAGGCGGCGAAGGATCAGGTGGTGAGGTTTGCCCTCAAGCGCCAGTTCGAGCTGGTGTTGGTGGCGGGGCAGCCGCAGATCAAGCCGGCCTTTGCCTGCGTCAAGCTGATCGTGGTGCCCAGCGGCCCGGATGCGGCTGACGATTATCTGGTGGAACACGCGGTGCCGGGCGAACTGGTGATCTGCAGCGATGTGCCCCTGGCCGACCGGCTGGTGAAGAAGGGCGTCGCCGCCCTCGACCCGCGGGGCAAGGAGTTCGATGCGCAGAACATGGGCGAACGGCTGGCGGTGCGTAACCTGTTTACCGATCTGCGCGAGCAGGGGCAGGTCGGTGGCGGGCAAGGCGCTTATGGGGATCGTGAGAAGCAGGCCTTTGCCAATGCCCTGGACCGGATCCTGACGCGGCTGGCGCGTCAGGCCTGACAATTCCCGCGAGGCGAGGGCGCTTGCCGCTCGTCACGGCTTTTGGGTTATTCGTCGTTTTCGTGGGTCAATTCCAGCACCCGATCCACCAGCTTATTGATTCCGGCCGCGGCTTCGCTGATGGACTGCGCGAGCATGTAGGCCGGGGTGCTGACCAGCTTGCGCGCCTTGTCCTCGATGATGTCGCCGACGGTGCACTCTGCATGGGTCGCACCCATCTTGCTGACGGCGGCCGCGGTGTCGGCGTCGTTGCCGATGGTGCAGGTGACGCCCGGGCCGTAGATCTTCGCCGCCAACGCCGGCGAGATGCAGATCAGGCCCACTGGCTTGCCGGCTTCGGCGAAGGCTTCGGTCAGCGCCAGGACATCCGGCTGGACCGTGCAGCCGGCCCCTTCCACGGCGAAGTTGGAAAGGTTTTTCGCCGCGCCAAAACCGCCAGGCACGATCAGCGCGTCGAAGTCTTCGGCGTTGGCCTCGCGGATGTCTTTGACCTGGCCACGGGCGATGCGCGCCGATTCCACCAGGACATTGCGCGATTCGGGCATCTCTTCGCCGGTCAGGTGGTTGATCACATGCAACTGGGCGATGTTCGGGGCGAAGCACTGCACCTGGGCGCCACGCTGGTCCAGGCGCAGCAGGGTGATGACGCTTTCATGGATCTCGGCACCGTCATAGACGCCACAGCCGGAAAGGATCACTGCAACTTTTTTGCTCATGGTTTTTTCTCCAGATTCATGGCGTTAAATGTCCACTAATTTGTCGCCCGTTGCCATAGGGTTATCCCGCCGCCCGACCTAATCTTCGATCAGGATTGCGATCAGGCCGTGTGATGAATTTCATTCTGTATGTGGTGCCGTTCTTCTTCGTGCTGATAGTCCTCGAGCTGCTGGCCGACCGCTGACAGGGGGAACAACTATCGGGTCGCGGACGCTCTCTACATGGATCGCAACTACGACGGCGTGTTCATTATTTGGGACCGGCTGTTCGGCACCTTTCAGGAGGAGGACGACAACGAGCCGGTGGTCTTCGGCGTCACCGCGCCCCTGGCCAGCTGGAACCCGGTGTGGGCCAATTTGCAGTTCTATGCCCGGTTGCTGATGATGCGCGGTGTATGCGGCTCTTGGCAGCTACCTGATGAACCTGGGCGACAGCCTGCCTGTCGCGGCCCTGATGCTGGGCTGGAGCGCCATGGCCTTTGGTCTGTTCGTATTGGGGGTGGCGCTGGAGAATCGCCCGTGGGCGCTGAAGAGGGAGCTGCTGCGGCTGGCGTCGAACCTGCCGCTGGTGTGGCTGGCGCCTCTGGTCGGCCTGATCAGTTACAGCCTGCTCAGTGGCATTGCGCTTTACTGCTGCCGGGGTCGTCTTACTCGACTGGCGTCTTAGACTTGCAGCAATCGCTCTGCTCGTTCTGCTTGACCTGTTCGGCTTCGTAGATCGCCTTGGCCAGTCGCGCATTCTTGAAGCGGCGGCGCAGCCACAGGGCAAAACCCAGGACCAGCAAGGCGCCGAGCACCCACAGTTCGTACTTCTTGATGCTGCCCAGCATGCCTTCGAGCACGGCGCCGAAGTGATAGGCCGCGGCGGCCAGGGCAGCGGCCCAGATCGCCGCGCCAATGCCGTTGAGCAACAGATAACGTCCCGGCGGATATCCCGACAGGCCGATGGCCACCGGCATCACGGTGCGCAGGCCGTAGACGAAGCGGAAACTCAGCACCCAGATGTCCGGATGCTTGCGGATATGCTCCAGCGCCCGATCGCCCATCAATTGCCAGCGCGGTTTGCGCGCCAGCAGCTTGCGCCCGTGCTTGCGTCCCAGGAAGTACCACAGCTGGTCGCCGGCATAGCTGCCGAAGAACGCCACGACCACCACCAGGTTGATGTCCATGTATCCGCGAAACGCGAGGAAGCCGGCCAGGACCAGGATGGTCTCGCCTTCGAAGAATGTGCCGAGAAAGAGGGCGAAGTAGCCGAATTCCTGAAGAAATTGTTGGAGCATTGTCTGGATGCTGGCGAAATGAACGCGCAGCCTAACCCTTCGGGCCCATGGAGGAAAGTATCCAAATGTGTCTCGACGTGAACAAATGCTGGCTGGACAATAGCTGCGACTACCGGTCACAGGGTTAAGCACAACTGTCATCCGTTCGTCATAATGGGCGCTTATAACTGTCACGCTCGCCCGCTTGTGCGGGCTCAGGAGTCTGTCGTGAGCTTTACCCCAGCCAACCGTTTGTTTCCCGCCACTCGCCTGCGTCGCAATCGCCGTGATGATTTTTCTCGTCGCCTGGTGCGTGAAAACGTCCTGACCACCGATGACCTGATCCTGCCGGTATTCGTGCTCGACGGTGAGAATCGTCGGGAAGCGGTGGCCTCGATGCCGGGCGTCGAACGCCTGACCATCGACCTGTTGCTGGAGGAAGCGGCGAAGTGGGTCGAGCTGGGGATTCCCGCGCTGGCTTTGTTCCCGGTGACCCCGGCGGATCTCAAGTCGCTGGACGCCGCCGAAGCCTGGAACCCGGAAGGCATTGCCCAGCGTGCCACCCGCGCGCTGCGCGAGCGTTTCCCTGAACTGGGGGTGATCACCGACGTGGCGCTCGACCCGTTCACCACCCACGGTCAGGACGGTATTCTCGACGAAGAAGGCTATGTGCAGAACGACATCACCGTCGATGCACTGGTCAAGCAAGCCCTGTCCCATGCCGAAGCCGGCGCCCAGGTGGTCGCGCCTTCGGACATGATGGACGGCCGCATCCAGGCGATCCGCGAAGCCCTGGAGCTGGCTGGCCACGTCAACGTGCGGATCATGGCCTATTCGGCCAAGTACGCCAGCGCCTATTACGGTCCGTTCCGCGATGCGGTCGGCTCGGCGCTGAACCTGGGCAAGGCCAACAAGGCCTCCTACCAGATGGACCCGGCCAACAGCCACGAAGCCCTGCATGAAGTGGCCGCCGACCTCGCCGAAGGCGCGGACATGGTCATGGTCAAGCCGGGCATGCCGTACCTGGACATCCTTTTGCGGGTCAAGGATGAATTCAAGGTGCCGACCTTTGTCTATCAGGTCAGCGGCGAATACGCCATGCACATGGCGGCGATCCAGAATGGCTGGTTGAGCGAAGGGGTTATTCTCGAATCCTTGACCGCCTTTAAACGCGCGGGTGCCGATGGCATCCTGACTTACTTTGCCGTTCGTGCTGCTCAATTGTTACGAGAGCAAAAATAGCCCTCCCAGGAACACGCGATGAATACCGAAGGACTCACTGAAGTTGCCGTAAAAGAAGCTCAACCCGTGGTCGAGCAGGTCGTTGAAACACCACCGGAGCTGGAAGCCCCGCCGGTGCAAGCGGACGCACCGCATGTGGCGATGCCGACCCTGGTCATCCCGAGCCTGGATGACAGCAGCCTGTATATCCATCGCGAGCTGTCGCAACTGCAGTTCAACATCCGCGTGCTGGAACAGGCGCTGGATGAGTCCTATCCGCTGCTGGAGCGCCTGAAGTTCCTGCTGATCTTCTCCAGTAACCTGGACGAGTTCTTCGAGATCCGCGTCGCCGGCCTGAAGAAGCAGATCACCTTCGCCCGTGAACAGGCCGGTGCCGATGGCCTGCAGCCGCACCAGGCCCTGGCGCGCATCAGCGACCTGGTGCACGGTCATGTCGACCGCCAGTACGCGATCCTCAACGACATCCTGTTGCCGGAGCTGGAGAAACATCAGGTCCGCTTCATCCGTCGCCGTTACTGGACCACCAAGCTCAAGACCTGGGTCCGTCGTTACTTTCGCGACGAGATCGCGCCGATCATCACCCCGATCGGTCTCGACCCGACCCACCCGTTCCCGCTGCTGGTGAACAAGAGTCTGAACTTCATCGTCGAACTCGAAGGGGTCGACGCCTTCGGTCGCGATTCCGGCCTGGCGATCATCCCGGCGCCGCGCCTGCTGCCGCGGATCATCAAGGTGCCGGAAGAAGTCGGCGGCCCTGGCGACAACTATGTGTTCCTCTCGTCGATGATCCACGCCCACGCCGATGACCTGTTCCAGGGCATGAAGGTAAAGGGCTGCTACCAGTTCCGCCTGACCCGCAACGCCGACCTGGCGGTGGACACCGAGGACGTCGAAGACCTGGCCCGCGCCCTGCGCGGCGAGCTGTTCTCCCGTCGTTACGGCGATGCGGTGCGTCTGGAAGTGGCCGACACCTGCCCGAAACATCTGTCCGACTACTTGCTCAAGCAGTTCAACCTGAGCGAGACCGAGCTGTACCAGGTCAACGGTCCGGTGAACCTGACGCGCCTGTTCAGCATCACCGGCCTGGACAGCCACCCGGAGCTGCAATACACGCCGTTCACCCCGCAGATTCCCAAGCTGTTGCAGAACAGCGAGAACATCTTCAGCGTGATCAGCAAGCAGGACATCTTGCTGCTGCACCCGTTCGAGTCCTTCACCCCGGTGGTCGACCTGCTGCGTCAGGCGGCCAAGGATCCGCACGTGCTGGCGGTGCGCCAGACCCTGTACCGCTCCGGCGCCAACTCGGAAATCGTCGATGCGCTGGTGGATGCGGCGCGTAACGGCAAGGAAGTCACTGCGGTGATCGAGCTGCGCGCGCGCTTCGACGAAGAGTCCAACCTGCAACTGGCCAGCCGCCTGCAAGCGGCCGGCGCGGTGGTGATCTACGGCGTGGTCGGCTTCAAGACCCACGCCAAGATGATGTTGATCCTGCGGCGCGAAGCCGGCGAGATCGTGCGCTACGCCCACCTGGGCACCGGCAACTACCACGCTGGCAACGCCCGCCTGTACACCGACTACAGCCTGCTGACCTCCGACGACGCTTTGTGCGAAGACGTCGGTAAGCTCTTCAGCCAGTTGATCGGCATGGGCAAGACCCTGCGCATGAAGAAGCTGCTGCACGCGCCCTTCACCCTGAAGAAGGGCATGCTCGACATGATTGCCCGGGAGACCCAGTTCGCCCTGGACGGCAAGCCGGCGCATATCATCGCCAAGTTCAACTCGCTGACCGATCCGAAGATCATCCGCGCGCTGTACAAGGCCAGCCAGTCGGGCGTGCGCATCGACCTGGTGGTGCGGGGCATGTGCTGCCTGCGTCCGGGGATCGCCGGCGTGTCGCACAACATCCATGTGCGCTCGATCATCGGCCGCTTCCTGGAGCACACCCGGGTGTTCTACTTCCTCAATGGCGGCGAGGAGCAGATGTTCCTGTCCAGCGCCGACTGGATGGAGCGCAACCTCGACAAGCGCGTCGAGACTTGCTTCCCGGTCGAGGGCAAGAAGCTGATCCTGCGGGTCAAGAAGGAGCTGGAAAGTTATCTCACCGATAACACCCACAGCTGGAGCCTGCAGTCGGACGGTCGCTACATCCGCAACACCCCGACCGGCAACCAGAACCCGCGCAGCGCCCAGGCCACCCTGCTGGAGCGCCTGAGCAACCCGGTGCTGGCGGTGCGCTGAGCCCGGGGTTTATTCAGCCCATGAAAAAGCCGGCTTGCCGGCGATGGTGCCCTTTGGAAGGAGCCCATCGCCGGCAAGCCGGCTTTTTTGTGCGGGGCGTTTCAGTGCACGTTGAGGGTGATCCCGACCCGGGTCAGCCATTCCGCTTCCAGGGCGAAGTCGGCCTGGGTCAGCTGGTTCTCGTCGAGCCAGTTTGCCGGGAACATCACCTCCAGGCTGTCGCCGGCGGCGTGCAGCTTCACCTGGGGCATTTCCTGGGTGCCGCGGATGTGGTGGAACAGGATGGCGAAACGCAGCAGCACGCACAGGCGGATCAGCTTGCTGCCTTCCTCGCCGAATTCGGCGAACTTGTCCTTGGGAATGTTGCGGCGGTGACCGCGTACCAGTAGCGCGAGCATTTGCTGGTCTTCGCGGGAGAAGCCGGCGAGGTCGGAGTGCTCGATCAGGTAGGCGCCGTGCTTGTGGTAATGGTAGTGGGCGATATCCAGGCCCACTTCATGGACCTTGGCGGCCCAGCCCAGCAGTTCGCGCCAGACGCCGTCCTCCAGGTCCCAGTCCTCGGCCACCTGGTCGAAGGCGTGGAGCGCCTTGCGCTCGACCCGGGCGGCCTGTTCCAGGTCGACGTGATAACGCTCCATCAACGAACCCAGGGTGCGCTCGCGCACGTCTTCGTGGTGATGACGGCCCAGCAGGTCGTAGAGCACGCCTTCACGCAGGGCGCCTTCGCAATGGTCCATGCGCTGCAGTTCGAGGGCGTCGAAGATGGCTTCGAGAATCGCCAGGCCGGCGGGGAAGATCGCCCGGCGATCCGGCTTGATGCCTTCGAAGTCGATTTTCTCGGCATCGCCCAGCTTGAACAGCCGACGCTTGAGCCAGGCCAGGCCTTCGGCGTTGACTTCGCCACTGCCGTGGCCGCCGGCCTTGAGCGCCAGGCCAATGGCGCGGATGGTGCCCGAGGAGCCGATGGCTTCATCCCAGGTCAGGCGATGCAGGGCGTGTTCGATGCTCATGATTTCCAGGCGCGCCGCGGTGTAGGCCTGGGCGTAGCGCGCCGGGGTGATCTTGCCGTCGCGGAAGTAGCGCTGGGTGAAGCTGACGCAGCCCATCTGCAGGCTTTCGCGCAGCAGCGGCTCGAAGCGCTGGCCGATGATGAATTCGGTACTGCCACCGCCGATGTCGGCGACCAGGCGCTTGCCTGGGGTATCGGCGAGGGTATGGGACACGCCCAGGTAGATGAGGCGGGCTTCTTCACGGCCGGAGATGACTTCCACCGGGTGGCCGAGGATTTCCTCGGCGCGGCGGATGAATTCGCCGCGGTTGCGGGCTTCGCGCAGGGCGTTGGTGCCGACGATGCGCACCGCGCCCAGGGGCATGCCGTTGATCAGTTGGGCGAAGCGCTTCAGGCAATCGAGCCCGCGTTGCATGGATTCTTCGTTGAGCTGACGGTCTTCGTCGATCCCGGCGGCCAGCTGAACCTTTTCACCGAGCCGCTCGAGAATGCGGATTTCATTATGGTGAGCCTTGGCCACGACCATGTGAAAGCTGTTGGAGCCCAGGTCGATGGCGGCGATCAGGGACAGATTCTTGGCTTGGGATTGCGGCATGGTTTGGGGGTCTCGGTCGATAACCTTGCCATCCTGCCACGATCAATCGCTCGCGCCAACGCGCAGTGTCCAATGCGTTGATTCAACGCATGAATCCTTGCGCCACAGCTCCTGTAGCCGCTGCCGCAGGCTGCGACCGACTGCGCAGCAGGTGCTGTTCTTGAGGGCCCAGGAAGGCCCTGCGACCAGCGTGGCCCGGACCATCGCAGCCTGCGGCAGTGGCTACGGGTAGCATCAAGCGCTTTCGTTGGTCCCGATGAAATTCGCCAGTTCCGGCGTCTGCGGGTTGGCGAACAGCACTTTCGGGTCGCCCACTTCATGCACCTTGCCCTGGTGCATGAACACCAGCTTGTCGCCCACTTCCCGGGCGAAACGCATCTCGTGGGTCACCATGATCAGGGTCATGCCGTCCTTGGCCAGCTGGCGCACCACGCTCAGGACTTCGTTGACCAGCTCCGGGTCCAGGGCCGAGGTGATCTCGTCACACAGCAGCACCTTGGGCGACATGGCCAGCGCCCGGGCAATCGCCACCCGCTGTTGCTGGCCGCCGGACAGGCGGTCGGGGAAGGCGTCGAACTTCTCCTCCAGGCCGACCCGCTTCAGCATCTCCCGTGCCAGCTCGGCGGCCCTGGCCTTGGGCACCTTCTGTACCACCTGCGGGGCGAGCATGACGTTCTCGCCGACGGTCAGGTGCGGGAACAGGTTGAACTGCTGGAACACCATGCCGACCTTCTGCCGCAGGCTGCGCAGGTCGGCGCGGGCGGCGTCGAGGTATTCGCCGTCGACTTCGATGACCCCGTCGTTGATCGACTCCAGGCCGTTGAGGGTGCGCAGCAAGGTGCTCTTGCCCGAGCCGCTGCGGCCGATGATCGCCACCACCTGGCCTTCCTCGATACTGAGGTCGATGCCCTTGAGCACATGATGGTCGCCGTAATATTTATGCAGGGCGGAAATTCTAAGCAGAGGCATGCAGTCTCCTTTCCAGGTAGCGCGCACTGAGGGACAGGGGGTAGCACAGCAGGAAGTAACCGAGCGCCACCAGGCCGTAGACCATGAAGGGCTCGAAGGTGGCATTGGCGAGCATGCCGCCGGTCTTGGTCAGCTCGGTGAAGCCGATGATCGAGGTCACCGCGGTGCCTTTGACCACCTGCACCGAGAAGCCCACGGTAGGCGCCACGGCAATCCGCAGCGCCTGCGGCAGGATCACATGGCGCAGCTGTTCATAAGGGTTGAGCGCCAGGCTGGAGGAGGCTTCCCACTGGCCGTTGGGGATCGAGTCGACGCAGCCGCGCCAGATCTCCGCCAGGTAGGCGCTGGTGAACAGCGTCAGGGCGATGGCCGCCGCCAGCCAGGGCGAGATATCCACCCCCAGCAGGGCGATGCCAAAGAACACCAGGAACAGCTGCATCAACAGCGGCGTGCCCTGGAACAGCTCGATATACAGGCGGGCGAAACCGCTGGGGAAAGCCTTCTTGGAAATGCGCAGGGTCATGATCAGCAAACCGATCAGCCCGCCGCCGACAAAGGCCACCAGCGACAGCAGCAGGGTCCATTGCAGGCCGGTCAGCAGGTTACGCACGATGTCCCAGAAGCTGAAATCACTCATTGGCTGCTCCTCGCGATATAGCGGCGCCCGACCCAGTTCAGCAGCTGCCGGATCAGCAGGGCCATGCACAGGTAGATCAGCGTGGTCAGGGCGTAGGTTTCAAAGGCGCGGAAGTTGCGCGACTGAATGAAGTTGGCGGCGAAGCTCAGCTCCTCGGTGGCGATCTGCGAACACACCGCCGAACCGAGCATGACGATGATGATCTGGCTGCTCAGGGCCGGCCACACCTTGCCCAGCGCCGGCAGCAACACCACATGGCGGAAGGCCTCCAGGCGCGTCATGGCCAGGGCCGCCGCAGCCTCAAGCTGGCCGCGGGGGATGGCCTGGATGCCGGCGCGGATGATTTCCGTGGAGTAGGCCCCCAGGTTGATCACCATCGCCAGCACCGCCGCCTGCCACTCGGAGATCTGCAGCCCCAGGGACGGCAGGCCGAAGAAGATGAAGAACAGCTGCACCAGGAACGGGGTGTTGCGGATCAGCTCGACGTAGACGCCGAAGAGGGCCGAGAAGGGCTGGATCTTCCAGGCCCGCACCACCGCGCCGACTATGCCCAGGCCGACCCCGAGCAATGCGCCGATGGCGGTCAGCTCAAGGGTGAACAGGGCGCCGCGCAGCAGCAGGCTGGTGTTTTCCAGCACCGGTAGAAAGTCGAACTGATAAGCCATGGATAACCTCCGCGACCGTGATCAGAGGCCAGCCGGCAATGGCTGCTTGAGCCACAGCTGGGCGTTCTTTTCCAGGCTGCCGTCGGCCTTGGCGGTGGTGAGGATCTGGTTGACCTTGTCCAGCAGCTCCGGCTGGTTCTTGTTCACGCCGACATAGACCGGGGAATCCTTGAGCTTGACCTTCATCGCCGGGATGCGTTTCGGGTTGCGTTCGCTGATGGCGACCATCACCACGTTGCCGCTGGCGATCAGGTCGACCTGGCCGGCCAGGTAGGCGGCGATGGTCGAGTTGTTGTCCTCGAAGCGCTTGATGGTCACGCCTTGCGGGGCCACGGCGGTCAGTTCGATGTCTTCGATGGCGCCACGGGTGACGCTGATGGTCTTGCCCTTGAGGTCGTCGAGGGTGGCGACTGGCGCTTCGGGTGGGCCGAATACCGCCAGGTAGAAGGGCGCGTAGGCCTGGGAGAAGTCGATGACCTTCTCGCGCTCCGGGTTCTTGCCGAGGCTGGAGATCACCAGGTCGACCTTGCCGGTGGTCAGGAACGGAATGCGGTTGGTGCTGTTGACCGGGGTCAGTTCGAGCTTGACCTTGAGCTGGTCGGCCAGCAGTTTCGCGGTGTCGATATCCAGGCCGCGGGGTTTCATGTCCGGACCGACCGAGCCGAAGGGTGGGAAATCCTGGGGCACGGCCACCTTGAGGGTGCCACGGGCGACGACATCGTCCAGGCCGCTGGCGTGGGCGGGCGTCTGACTCAGCAGCAGGCTGGCAAACAGGGCAGAGAGCAGGGCGCTGAAACGCTTGGTCATGGCAAATCTCCGGATTCACGGGAAGTGATTTCTGCGCAGCGACACAGCACAGCCCGTGCCAAACGCCGGAAAAAGCCCTGGAGCGCCGGGTTTTGCTGGCGTCCTTCGGTCTTACTGGTCTGAACAGTTGATGGCGTTTCTGCCCCCTTATCGAGCGTCCGGAGATACGCCCGAACCCCCTTGGGGCACGACTTGCCGGGCTCGGCGAATAGCTTTACAACTAGCCTTTTCCTGGACTGGCCAGCCTGCATTCTATGAACTCGATCTCCCGCGCCGTACCCGAGGTGGCGCTGCAAGCCATCCGCCAATTGATCAACGAGCGCGGCTTCGGCCCGGGCGATGCGCTGCCGTCGCAGCGCGATCTGGCCGTGCAACTGGGGGTCAGCCGGGCTTCATTGCGCGAGGCGCTGTCGTCCTTGAGCGCCTTGGGCGTGATCAGCGTGCAGCCTGGCAAAGGCGTGTTCGTGCAGGCCGCGGAATCACCGGTCAATGGCGCGGGGCTGAGCTGGCCGTTCGCGGCCCAGGCGTCGCCGACGGATATCTTCCAATTGCGCTACGCCCTGGAAGGCTTCGCCGCGGGGCTGGCGGCCGTGACGCTGACCGCCGATGAGCTGGATGCGTTGCAGGATAATGTCGAGGCCATGCGCAACGAGCTGCGGGCGGCGGATTTCGAGGCGGCGGCGCGGCTGGATTTCGAGTTTCACCAGAAGATCCTGCAAGCCAGCGGCAATCAGGCAATGGTGAGCATTCTCAGTACCAGCGCCGAGATCTTCCTGGAGAGCCAGAAACTACCGTTCATCCGGCCCGAGCGGGCCATGGAAACCTGGCAGGAGCATCGCAAGATCCTCCGCGGGCTGGCCCGGCATGCCTCTGGGGCGGCGCAGAAGGCCATGCAGGAGCATGTGCGCGGCGCGGCCCTGCGCACCGGAATCGCCTTCGTCACCCCCGCATAGTTTCCAGTTGAGCTATACCCAAATTCATCGGGCACCATAGCGAGAGTCAATCAACTCCGGCTTCCTGAACGCGGGAAGGGCGGCTATGATGGGCCACGTTTTTTTGCTTACAACCTGGAGACTTCCATGAGCAGCGATCTTATCAAACACGTTAGCGACGCTAGCTTCGAGGCTGACGTACTCAAGGCCGAAGGCGCTGTACTGGTCGACTACTGGGCTGAGTGGTGCGGCCCATGCAAAATGATCGCTCCGGTCCTGGACGAAATCGCTGAAACCTACAAAGGCAAACTGACCGTTGCCAAGCTGAACATCGACGAAAACCAGGAAACCCCGGCCAAGCATGGCGTGCGTGGTATCCCGACGCTGATGCTGTTCAAGAACGGCAACGTCGAAGCCACCAAGGTCGGCGCACTGTCCAAGTCGCAACTGGCTGCTTTCCTCGACGCCAACATCTAAGCGTCGTTGTAAATCGCATCAAAAAAGCCCCGTAAATAGCGGGGCTTTTTCATTATTCAGGGCTAGACGCTCAGAAACTCAGGTGTTACATTCGGCCCCGCACTGGTTTCTCCTCTGCCCCCTGCAAGCCGTCGCCGACGCTCTCCTTTTCGAATAAGTACGCGATCCTGTCGCCTTCTCCGCGGCGCGGCATCATTAAGCCAAAAGCTTAATTTCCCCCCCTCCATAAATGATTACGTCATTCCTATATGAATCTGACTGAACTCAAGCAAAAGCCGATTACCGAACTGCTCGAATTGGCCGAACAGATGGGCATAGAAAATATGGCCCGTTCGCGCAAGCAGGACGTGATTTTCTCCCTGCTGAAAAAGCACGCTAAAAGCGGCGAGGAAATCTCCGGTGATGGCGTGCTGGAGATCCTCCAGGACGGCTTCGGCTTTCTTCGCTCCTCCGACGCCTCCTATCTGGCCGGCCCAGACGATATCTACGTCTCCCCGAGCCAGATCCGTCGTTTCAACTTGCGCACCGGTGACACCATCGTTGGCAAGATCCGCCCTCCAAAGGAAGGCGAGCGTTACTTCGCACTGCTGAAGGTCGACACGATCAACTACGATCGTCCCGAGAACGCGAAGAACAAGATCCTGTTCGAAAACCTGACGCCGCTGTTCCCGACCGTGCGCATGAAGATGGAAGCCGGCAACGGTTCCACCGAAGACCTGACCGGTCGTGTCATCGACCTGTGCGCCCCGATCGGTAAAGGCCAGCGCGGTCTGATCGTTGCTCCGCCGAAAGCGGGCAAGACCATCATGCTGCAGAACATCGCGTCGAACATCACCCGTAACAACCCTGAAGTTCATCTGATCGTGCTGCTGATCGACGAACGTCCGGAAGAAGTGACCGAGATGCAGCGCACCGTGCGCGGCGAAGTGGTCGCCTCCACCTTCGACGAACCGCCAACCCGCCACGTGCAGGTTGCCGAGATGGTGATCGAGAAGGCCAAGCGCCTGGTCGAACACAAGAAGGACGTGGTGATCCTGCTCGACTCCATCACCCGTCTGGCCCGTGCCTACAACACCGTGATCCCGAGCTCCGGCAAGGTGCTGACCGGTGGTGTCGATGCCCACGCCCTGGAAAAACCGAAGCGTTTCTTCGGTGCCGCGCGGAACATCGAAGAAGGCGGCTCGCTGACCATCATCGCCACCGCGCTGGTCGAGACTGGCTCGAAGATGGACGAAGTGATCTACGAAGAGTTCAAGGGTACCGGCAACATGGAGCTGCCCCTGGACCGCAAGATCGCCGAGAAGCGCGTATTCCCGGCCATCAACATCAACCGTTCCGGCACCCGCCGCGAAGAGTTGCTGACCGCCGACGACGAGCTGCAGCGCATGTGGATCCTGCGCAAGCTGCTGCATCCGATGGATGAAGTCGCCGCCATCGAGTTCCTGGTCGACAAGCTAAAACAGACCAAGACCAACGATGAGTTCTTCCTGTCGATGAAACGCAAGTAAGTCGAGCGGGACCGCAAAAGCCGGGGAAACCCGGCTTTTTGCTATCTGATTATTGATGAACGGCAGTTCACTGTTCTGAACAGTCGGGTTCGGCGCTAAACTGCCAGCCCCGAACGCCACGGCCAAAACGAGGCTCACGCATGCAGTATCGCGACTTGCGCGACTTTATCAGCGGTCTGGAACAGCGCGGCGAACTCAAGCGCATCCAGGTTCCGGTGTCCCCAGTGCTGGAAATGACCGAGGTCTGCGATCGCACCTTGCGTGCCAAAGGTCCGGCCCTGCTGTTTGAAAACCCCACCGGCTACGACATTCCGGTGCTGGGCAACCTGTTCGGCACCCCGGAGCGCGTGGCGCTGGGCATGGGCGCCGAGGCGGTCAGCGAACTGCGGGAAATCGGCAAGCTGCTGGCGTTCCTCAAGGAGCCCGAGCCGCCCAAGGGGCTCAAGGATGCCTGGTCCAAGCTGCCGATCTTTCGCAAGATCATTTCCATGGCACCAAAAGTCGTCAAGGATGCCATTTGCCAGGAAGTGGTCATCGAAGGCGATGACGTCGACCTGGCGATGCTGCCGGTGCAGACCTGCTGGCCGGGCGATGTCGGCCCGCTGATCACCTGGGGCCTGACCGTCACCAAGGGGCCGAACAAGGACCGGCAGAATCTCGGTATCTATCGCCAGCAGGTGATCGGCCGCAACAAGGTGATCATGCGCTGGTTGAGCCACCGTGGCGGCGCGCTGGATTACCGCGAATGGTGCGAGAAGCACCCGGGCCAGCCGTTCCCGGTGTCCGTGGCCCTGGGCGCCGATCCGGCGACCATCCTCGGCGCCGTGACGCCGGTGCCGGACAGCCTCTCTGAATACGCCTTCGCCGGCCTGCTGCGGGGCAACCGCACCGAACTGGTGAAATGCCGCGGCAATGACCTGCAAGTGCCAGCCACCGCGGAAATCATCCTGGAAGGGGTGATCCATCCGGGCGAGATGGCCGACGAAGGCCCGTATGGCGATCACACTGGCTACTACAACGAAGTCGACAGCTTCCCGGTGTTCACCGTCGAGCGCATTACCCACCGGATCAAGCCGATCTACCACAGCACCTACACCGGCCGTCCGCCGGATGAGCCGGCGATTCTCGGCGTGGCGCTGAACGAAGTATTCGTGCCTATCCTGCAGAAACAATTCCCGGAAATCACCGACTTCTACCTGCCGCCCGAAGGCTGCTCGTACCGCATGGCGGTGGTGACCATGAAGAAGCAGTACCCCGGCCACGCCAAGCGGGTAATGCTCGGTGTCTGGTCGTTTTTGCGACAGTTCATGTACACCAAGTTCGTTATCGTCACTGACGACGATATCAACGCGCGCGACTGGAACGACGTGATCTGGGCCATTACCACGCGCATGGACCCCAAGCGCGATACGGTGATGATCGATAACACGCCGATCGACTACCTCGACTTCGCCTCGCCGGTCTCCGGCCTGGGCTCGAAGATGGGGCTCGATGCCACGCATAAGTGGCCCGGTGAAACCACCCGCGAGTGGGGCCGGGTGATCGTCAAGGATGAGGCAGTGACCCGCCGGATCGATGCCATCTGGAATCAGTTAGGAATAGATTGATGCGTGTAACCTTGCAGCCCTCCGGAGCGGTGCTTGAGACGCTGCCCGGCGAGCGGATTCTCGATGCGGCGCGGCGCCTGGGCTATGAATGCCCGCAAAGCTGCCGCAATGGCAACTGTCATGTGTGCTGCGCCCTGCTGGTGGAGGGCCGTGTCCTGCAGGCCGGCGATGTGCGCGATCATGGCGAGTTCTACACTTGCATTGCAGAGCCGCTGGAAGACTGCATCGTGCTGTGGGATGGCGTCCTTGCGCTGGGAGAACTGCCGGTGCGCAGTCTGTCGTGTCAGGTCACCGAGTGTCTGGAAGTCGGCGGCGATGTCTGGCGGGTCCGCCTGCGGGCGCCCGCCGGCAAGCCACCGCGTTATCACGCTGGCCAGTACCTGATGCTCGAGCGGGAGAATGGCGAGAAGTCGGCATTCTCCCTGGCCTCGGCGCCGCACGCCGGGCGCGAGCTGGAGCTGCACGTACTGGTGCGCGAAAGCAGTGCACAAAGCCTGATCGAACAGTTGCAGCGCAACGGCAACGTGCGCGTCGAGCTGCCGTTTGGCGATACCCACCTGGCCGAGCTGCCGGACGGGCCGCTGGTGCTGATCGCCGCCGGTACCGGCATGGCGCAAATGCACAGCCTGATCGAGCATTGCCGGGCCAAGGGCTTCAAATACCCGGTGCACCTGTACTGGGGCGTGCGCCGGCCGGACGACTTCTACCAGATCGAGCACTGGGACGAATGGAAGAAGTTGCCCAACCTGTTCCTGCATAAGGTGGTCAGCGACCTCTGTGGCTGGGAAGGGCGCTGCGGCATGCTGCACGAGGCGGTGAGCGAGGACATTGCCGACCTGTCGGCGGTGCATGTCTACGCCAGCGGCTCGCCAGCGATGATCTACGCGACCCTCGACGCGCTGGTCGAAGCGGGCATGGATGCGCACCAGATGCGCGCCGATGTATTTGCCTACGCTCCTCGGTCCTGAGTGCTCGGGGCTGTCCCTCGTTATAACTTCCTATATAGCCCATCGGTATTTATTTAATTAGATAAATGCCGGTAGGTTATATGTCACGCATTATTGAAAGTTAAAACTCTTCGATGGCACTTAACTTGCCTTGAAACATATGTGTCTTGGAGTTACAGCCGTGCGTTCTATTAAGTAATTCTTTATACGCGGGGAGCCGAACGCTATTCGCCATGACAGCCATAGAATCCAGTTTTTTGAATCTGGCTTACCCTCCGCGGCTCGACCTGGGGCCGCAGCTCACCCACGAACAGCTTCTCAGCTCGATGCAGTCCACCATGGCGCGCCACAAGGGTGGGCCGGTCTGGCTGTTTGCCTACGGTTCGCTGATCTGGCGTCCTGAATGTTCGGCGGTCGAGCGCATGCGCGGGCGGGTGCATGGCTACCATCGCGGTCTGTACCTGTGGTCCCATGAACACCGTGGCACGCCGGAGAAGCCGGGGCTGGTCTTTGGCCTGGATCGTGGCGGTTCCTGCAGCGGCTTCGCCTACCGCTTGCCGCAAGAGCAGCTGGAAACCTCGCTGTATGCGCTGTGGCAGCGCGAGATGCCATACCCGTCCTATCGCCCGCACTGGCTCAACTGCCGCCTTGAAGACGGTAGCCGGGTTCAGGCCTTGGGGTTCGTTCTGGAGCGACACCTGCCCAGCTATGCCGGCAACCTGCCGGACCATGTGCTGAGCCAGGTATTTGAAAACGCCTGCGGGCGCTACGGCACTACTCGCGATTATGTCGAGCAGACCGTGCACGCCCTGCGTAGCCACGCCATGCCAGACCGTAATCTGGAGGCGCGGCTCAAGCGCTGTAAGTCAGCCACCCATTAGGCAATGGCTTCGCGACTCTGGCTGGCGACCTGTTTGTGCCACAAGGTCGGAGCCAGGAAGGCCATCGACAGCAGGCAGGCGCCTACCAGCAGGACAAAACCGCCGTCCCAGCCGAAGTGGTCCACGGTGTAGCCCATCGCCGCGCTGGCCGCGACCGAACCACCCAAATAGCCGAACAGACCGGTGAAGCCCGCGGCGGTGCCGGCGGCTTTCTTCGGCGCCAGTTCCAGGGCCTGCAGGCCGATCAGCATCACCGGGCCATAGATCAGGAAGCCGATGGAGAACAGCGCGATCATGTCGATGGTCGGGTTGCCGGCCGGGTTCAGCCAGTACACCAGGGTCGCCACGGTCACCAGGGCCATGAACACCATGCCAGTCAGGCCACGGTTGCCACGGAAGATCTTGTCCGACATCCAGCCGCACAGCAGCGTGCCCGGGATCCCCGCCCACTCGTAGAAGAAGTACGCCCACGAGGTTTTATCCACGGTGAAGTGCTTGGCTTCCTTGAGGTAGGTCGGCGCCCAGTCCAGTACACCGTAGCGGAGCAGGTAGACGAAGACGTTAGCCATGGCGATGTACCAGAGCATTTTGTTGCGCAGCACGTATTTGACGAAGATTTCCTTGGCGCTGAATTCTTCTTCGTGGCTGGCATCGTAGCCTTCCGGGTAGTCGTTCTTGTACTTCTCGATCGGCGGCAGGCCGACCGATTGCGGGGTGTCGCGCATGGTGACGAAGGCGAACAGCGCCACCATCAGGGCCACAGCGGCCGGGACGTAGAACGCCGCGTGCCAGTCGTTGAACCAGCCCATGCCGAGCAGGAACAGCGGGCCGATCAGGCCGCCGCCAACGTTGTGCGCCACGTTCCATACCGAAACCACGCCGCCGCGTTCCTTCTGCGACCACCAGTGCACCATGGTCCGTCCGCTTGGCGGCCAGCCCATGCCCTGTGCCCAGCCGTTGATGAACAGCAGGATGAACATCATGGTCACGCTGGACGTGGCCCAGGGTGCGAAACCGAAAATGAACATCACCCCGGCCGACACCAGCAGGCCGAAGGGCAGGAAGTAGCGCGGGTTGGAGCGGTCGGACACCAGGCCCATGAGGAACTTGGACAGGCCGTAGGCGATGGCGATCGCCGACATGGCCAGGCCCAGTTGACCGCGGGTGTAACCCTCTTCGATCAGGTACGGCATGGCCAGGGAGAAGTTCTTGCGCAGCAGGTAGTAGCCGGCGTAGCCGATAAAGATCCCGGCGAAGATCTGCCAGCGCAGGCGGCGGTAGGTACTGTCTATTTTTTCGTCAGGCAGGGGCGCCTGATGTGCGGCAGGTCGAAAGAAAGCAAACATTCAAGAGCTCCAAATTTCTTGTTTTGACTGCGGATGCGAATGTTACAGTTTCGTTACCGAAAATAGCACTGCATCTTATCTGGGAGCACGCAACGCAGGAGCATTTTCATGTTCTTTTACGAACATGTCGCTTAAAGATAAGTGGAGGACGTACCTGATGCTTCTGTGTAGGAGCGAGCTTGCTCGCGATGGCGATCCGACAGTCAGTAATGAAGTCGACTGTCACACCGCTATCGCGAGCAAGCTCGCTCCTACATAAAGAAAAGGGGAGGTTCAGCGAACCTGGACCACCACCTTGCCCACCGCCTTGCGCTGGCCAAGATCGTTGATGGCGCTGGCGGCGTTGCTCAGCGGGTAGACCTGCGAGACCAGCGGTTTCAACTTGCCTTCGGCGAACCAGCCGAACAGCTGCTGGAAGTTCGCCGCGTTGTCCTGGGGCTGGCGCTGGGCGAACGAACCCCAGAACACGCCGATCACCGCGGCGCCCTTGAGCAGCGCCAGGTTGACCGGCAGCTCGGGAATGCGTCCGCTGGCGAAACCCACCACCAGCAGCCGGCCGTTCCAGGCGATGGCGCGGATGGCCTGGTCGAACAGGTCGCCGCCGACCGGGTCGTAGATCACATCGGCGCCCTGGCCGTCGGTCAGGCGCTTGATTTCGTCCTTCAGGCTGGTTTCGCTGTAGTTGATCAATTCGTCGGCGCCGGCGGCCTTGGCCACCGCGAGTTTCTCGGCGCTGCTGGCGGCGGCGATGACCCGGGCGCCCATGGCCTTGCCGATTTCCACCGCCGCCAGGCCGACACCGCCGGAAGCGCCGAGCACCAGCAGGGTTTCACCCGGCTGCAGGTTGCCGCGTTGCTTGAGGGCATGCATCGAGGTGCCGTAGGTCATGCTGAAGGCGGCGGCGGTGTTGAAGTCCATCGACGCTGGAATCGGCAGCACGTTGTAGCCTGGTACCGCGACTTCCTCGGCGAAGCTGCCCCAGCCGGTCAGCGCCATGACCCGGTCGCCGACCTTGAGGTGGCCGACCTTCTCACCGACGGCGCCGACCACCCCCGCGGCCTCGCCACCGGGCGAGAACGGGAAGGGCGGCTTGAACTGGTATTTACCCTCGATGATCAGCGTGTCCGGGAAGTTCACCCCGGCCGCGTGCACCTGCAGCAGAATTTCGTTCTTCTTCGGCACAGGACTCGCGACGTCTTCCAGCACCAGCGTTTCGGCGGGGCCGAAGGCTTTGCACAGCACGGCTTTCATCAGGGCTATTCCTTTGGGAGTGATGGCCGATAAGTGTAGGTGGGTGAATAACGCGGTCAACGAGCATGCCCCGGCCTGATAGCCAGCCATAAGCTTTGTGCTTGGGCACGGGCGCAGGGGCCTTTATGCTAGACCGCCTACCGGATAAGGAGCGAATTGTGAAAGCGTGGATCATGTTGATGCTGGCCCTGTCTCTGCCGATGGCAGCCATGGCCGAGGAAGCCAAAGAGGGCGAAGCACCGAAAGTCAGTTACATCAGCCTGAACCCGCCGTTCGTGGGCAACTACGGTCTGGATGGCGGCCCGAAGCTCAAGGTCTACAAGGCCGACGTCGCCCTGCGGGTGACCGGCGATGCCGCCGCCCAGGCGGTGAAGGCCAACGAGCCGTTGATCCGCAACCAGCTGGTGGCGCTGTTCGCCCAGCAGACCACGGAAACCATGAACAACGTCGAAGCCAAGGAAAAACTGCGCCAGGAAGCCCTGAAGCAGACCCAGCAGGTGATGAACGACGAAACCGGCAAGCCGGTGGTGGAAGACCTGCTGTTCAACAACCTGATCATCCAGTAATGCTGGATCTGTAGGAGCGAGGCTTGCCCGCGATAGCAATAGGGCGAGCCCCGCCCAGTTCCAGCCTGGCGGCTGATCGCGAGCGCTTCGCTCCTACAAGAAGTCATCGAGATCACCTCAGGACGCCAGGCTCTTGCGGAACCGCGCCAAGGCGATGCCGAAGAACAGCAGGCCGATCACTGTCAGGGCTAGCAGGTCTGGCCAGACCACTTCAATGCCGGCGTCGCGAAACAGAATCGCGGCGCTGAGGCTGACGAAGTGGGTCGACGGCGAGCCCTGCATCACCCATTGCAGCCACTGGGGCATGCTGTCCAGCGGGGTACTGCCGCCCGATAGCAGCAACATCGGGATGATCACCGGAATCGCCAGCAAGCCGAATTGCGGGGTCGAGCGCGCCAGCGTGGCGAGAAAGATCCCCAGCGCGGTGCTGGCGAACAGGTAAAGCGCGGTCACCGCGAGGAACAGCGCCAGCGAGCCGGCCAGCGGCACGTCCAGCACACCCTTGACGATCACCTCCAGCGACACCCAGGTGCAGAGCACCACCACCAGCATGTTGCTCCAGATCTTCGCCAGCATGATTTCCAGGGCGGTCAGCGGCAGTACCAGCAGATGGTCGAGGGTGCCGTGCTCGCGCTCGCGCAGCAGCGCCGTTCCGGTCAGGACAATGGCCAGGATGGTGATGTTGTTGACGATCTGGATCACCGCGAGAAACCAGCCGCCCTGCAGATTGGTGTTGAACAGCGCGCGACTGGTCAACAGTGCAGGCATCCGGCTCGCCGGGTCGGCCTGGCTGTAGTTGAGTAGTTCGCGCTGGAAAATCCGCCCGATATAACCGGCGCCCATGAAGGCCTGGCTCATGGCCGTGGCGTCGACATTCACTTGCACGCTGGGTTGGCGCCCGGCCAGCAGATCGCTCTGGAAGTTGGCCGGCACGTTGATGACGAAGGTGAACTGGCCGCTGTCCAGGACCTGGTCCAACTGGTTGTAGGGCAACTGCACCGGGCTCTGGAATTCCGGTGGTTGCAAGGCCTCGGCCAACTGGCGCGAGAGCTGGCTGTGGTCTTCGTCCACCAGCGCCACGCTGGCGTTGTGCACGCCGATCACCGAACCGGCCGCCGGCATGTAGATGGCCACGGTGAAGGCGTACAGCAGAAACAGCAGCAACACGCTGTCGTGTCGCAGGCTGGTGAGCTCCTTGAGGCCCAGGCGCAGGATGTGGCTGAACCGGTGCATCAGGCCTCCTGTTTTTTCAGCATCGCCAGGCTCAGCCCGGTGAACCCGAGGAAGAACCCGAACAGCGCCAGGCACTGCGGCCACAGCTGGCGCAGGTCCAGGGCCTTGGTGAAGGTGCCGACGGCAATGTCGAGAAAGTAACCAGCGGGGAACAGCTGCCCCATCAGCGCCGCGGCGCCGTCCAGCGACGAGCGCGGCACGATCAGCCCGGAGAACTGGATGGTCGGCAGGCTGGTGATGATCATGGTGCCGAGGATCGCCGCGATCTGGGTACGGGTGAATGCGGAAATCAGCAGGCCCAGGCTGGTGGTGGCGAGCACATACAGCAGGCCGCCGAAGGCCAGGGTCAGGCCGCTGCCCTTGAAGGGCACGCCGAACAGCCAGCGATTCATGGCCACCAGCAGCGCCAGGTTGATCAGGCTCAGGCCCAGGTAAGGCGCCTGTTTGCCCAGGAGAAACTCCAGGCGCTTGAGTGGCGTGGCGTAGAAGTTGGTGATCGAGCCCAGCTCCTTCTCGCGCACGATGCCCAGCGCCGTGAGCATCGCCGGGATGAACGCCAGGATCAGCGCCATCACGCCAGGGCCGATGGCATTCACGCTGACCACGTCCTGGTTGTAGCGAAAGCGGGTTTCCAGGCGGGCCGCGGGTGCTCGCCCCAGAGCCGGGCTGCTGTGTTCGGCGAGCGATTCGATATTGGCCTGATGCACCGCCTCGACATAGTTGCGGCTGGTCTCGGCGCGAAACGGCATGCCGCCGTCGAGCCAGGCGGCCACCGCGGGCTGGCGCCCGGCGTACAGGTCGCGACCGAAACCGGGGGGAATCTCCAGGGCCAGCTTGATCTCCGAGCGTTGCAGGCGCCGATGCAGTTCGGCGGCATCGCGGATCGGCTGCTGCTCCTTGAAGTAGCGGGAGCTGCGGAAGGCTTCCAGGTAAGCGCGGCTTTGCGGGGTCTGGTCCTGGTCGTAGACGGCGAAGGCGAGGTTTTCCACGTCCAGGGAAATGCCGTAGCCAAAGATCACCATCATGAACAGCGCCCCGAGCAGGGCGAACCCCAGGCGCACCCGGTCGCGCAACAGCTCCTTGCCTTCGCGGGTGGCCACGGCGATCAGGCGCGACAGGCGCAAGCGCCGACTGTCGCTGTGAATGGCGCTGCTGACTTCGGGCTGGGCGGTCGCCGGGGGAGCAGGTTCCGGCGCGCCCTGGGCGTCTTCCAGGCAGCGGACAAAAGCGGCCTCCAGGGTTTCGCCGGCGAACTGTTGCTGCAGGGCGGCCGGTGTATCGCAGGCCAATACCTTGCCGGCGTGCATCAGCGAGATGCGGTCGCAGCGCTGGGCTTCGTTCATGAAGTGGGTGGACAGGAAGATCGTTACCCCCTGTTCCCGCGACAGCTCGATCAACAGCCGCCAGAAGTCGTCGCGGGCCGCCGGGTCCACGCCCGAGGTCGGCTCGTCGAGGATCAGCACTTCCGGGCGGTGCAGCACCGCCACTGCCAGGGACAGGCGTTGACGCAAGCCCAGGGGCAGGGCGCCGGAGGGTTGGTCGGCGATCTCGTGGAGAGCGAAGCGGCGGATCAGCTCTTCGATCCGCGGGCCGCTCTCGGCCTTGGGCAGGTCGAACAGCCGGGCGTGCAGCACCAGGTTCTGGCGCACGCTGAGTTCGCCGTACAGCGAAAAGCTCTGGGACATGAATCCCACGCGCTTGCGGGTGGCCAGGTCCCTGGCGTCCACCGGATTGCCCAGCAGCCTGGCGCTGCCTTCGGTGGCCGGCATCAGCCCGGTCAGGACCTTCATGGTGGTGGTCTTGCCGCAGCCGTTGGAGCCGAGAAAGCCGAAAATCTCGCCCCGGCCAATGGCGAAGCTGACCTTGTTCACGGCCGTGAAGTCGCCGAAACGCAGGGTCAGCTCATGGGCTTCGATAGCAATTTGCTGGTTGTCCGTGGTTCTTGGCGGGATCACCAGCGGCTGGTTGTCGTGCCCGCTGTCGCCTTGAAAGTGGGTGAAGGCATCGTCGAGCTTGCCGCTGGGCGTGGCGATGGCCAGTTCCCGGCTCAAGCCTTGGGCAATCAGCCGGCCGCGGTCGAGCATCAGGCAGTGCTCGAACTGCTCGGCTTCCTCCATATAGGCGGTGGCCACCAGCAGTGTCAGTTGCGGGCGCTGGCGGCGAACCTCGTCCACCAGTTCCCAGAAGCGCCGGCGGGACAGAGGATCGACGCCCGTGGTGGGTTCGTCGAGGATCAGCAGGTCCGGCTCATGGATCAATGCGCAGCACAGCCCGAGCTTCTGCTTCATCCCGCCGGACAGCTTGCCCGCGGGCCGTTCGGCGAAACGCAGCAGGTCGGTGGTCAGCAGCAGGTTGTGCATGCGCTGTTCGCATTCGATTTTCGACAGGCCGAACAGGGTGGCGAAGAAGCGAATGTTTTCCTCGATCGACAGCTCGGGATACAGGTTGCCGCCCAGGCCCTGGGGCATGAAGGCGATCCGCGCGTACAGGCTGTTGCGATGGCGGCGTTGTTCGATGGAGCCGCCGAGCACCTGCAGTTGACCCTGCTGCAGCTTCTTCACCCCGGCGATCAAGCCCAGCAGGCTCGACTTGCCTGCGCCATCCGGGCCGATCAATCCGCAGCGGGTGCCGCCGGGCAGGCTGAAGGCAAGGTCGACCAGGGCCTGTTGCGAGCCATAACGGTGGTTGATGCCCGTGGCCTGCAGCGCCAGTTCGTTCATTGCAGGTTGGCCGGCCAGTCCACGGTCGCGGTGCGCACGTAACCGGCGCCGGGCATGCCCGGCTTGGCCTGCGGTACGGCGCTGGGTTGGGTCAGCCGCAGCTTGACGCGGAACACCAGCTTTTGGCGCTCATCGCGGGTTTCCACTTCCTTGGGGGTGAACTGGGACTTGGCCGCGACGAAGCTGATCTTCGCCGGCAGCGGCTGATCGGGCAGGGCGTCGAGCAGGATCCGCGCCTCGCTGCCGACAGCCAGGCGGCCGGTCACCGAGGCGGACAGGTAGAGGTTCATGTACTGGTCGCTCGGGTCGATCAGCAGCAACACCCGGCCGCCGGCGCCCAGCACCTCGCCCGGTTCGGCCAGGCGCAATTGGATGATGCCGTCGATGGGTGCGCGCAGGCTGCTGTCGTCGATCTCGCTGGTCAGCTGGGCGACCATGGCCTTGGCCGAGCCAATGGCGGCGCGCACCGCGGCGACCTGGGCCTGGGCTGCCTGGACGGCGGCGTTGCCGGTGTTCAGGCGCGCCTGCTGCTGGTCGATGATCTGCTGGCTGGCGTAACCACGGTTGAACAGTTCCCGGGAACGCTTGAGTTCCTGGTTGGCCAGCAGCAGTTCGCTCTGGCGCAGCTGCACATTGGCTTCGGCCGCCGCGAGGTTTTCCCGGGTGCGCACCACGTCGGCCTCGGCCTGGGCGCGCTGGGCCTCCAGGGTGCGGGTGTCCATGCGGGCCAGCAGCTGGTCCTTGGACACTCTGTCGCCTTCGTCGACGAGCACTTCGGCCAGGCGTCCGGGCGTCTTGCTGGCGATCTGCACCTCTGTGGCTTCAAGCCGGCCGTTGCCCATGCTCAGGCCCTCGGGCAGGCGGTCCAGGGTGGACTTCCAGTAACCAAAGCCGCCCGCGATCAGCAGCAATGCCAGCAAGGCGAAGGCAAAAAGGCGGGAGGAACGGTGATTCGTCGGCATTGGGGACATCCCTGCGGCAGTAGCGTCCTAGTCTGGCGGCTCAAGCCGTTGGGCGACTTGATGTCCGTCAAATGAACGGGCAAGCCTAGTACGTTGTGCGCGGGATGCCTGCCTGAGTATCGCTTGCGGCCTGTTCAGCGCAGCGCTAGCACCGCCGTCCACTGTTCGGCGGTCACTGGCATCACGGACAGCCGGCTACCTTTCTGCACCAGGGGCAGTTCGGCGAGGGCGGTTTGCTGCTTCAGATAATCCAGGCGCAGCACCTTGGGGAAGGTTTCGATATGGGCGACGTCGACGGCGCTCCAGGCATTTTTCTCGGCGCTGGCCTTGGGATCGAAATGCGGGTTTTCCGGTTCCAGGGCGGTCGGGTCGGGGTAGGCGGCCTCGATGATTTGGCCGATCCCGGCGATGCCCGGTTCGGGACAGCTGGAGTGATAAAAGAAGAATTGGTCACCCACCGCCATGTTGCGCAGGAAGTTTCGTGCCTGGTAGTTGCGTACGCCGTCCCAGCACGCCTGTTTCTTGAGCGCCAGGCCCTCGATCGAGAGTTCTTCCGGTTCGGATTTCATCAGCCAATAGGCCATTTTCTGTGCTCTCCAGAGGGACGTGGGCAAGTTGTCGGGCAATTTTATGACAAACCGACAGTCGGTTGACGCCAGCATTTGCGTGTCGGTTCACGTTATCGCAGAATGCCGGGATTTTAAGCTTGACGCTGCTGCACGGCCTGTTATGGAAACCGTCGCTGTCATCGTGTGGGATTTGCCTGAGGGGGGCAATCGATGCAACGCAAACCGGATTTACTATGGATTTTGGTTATTTTGTTCGGTTTGGGCGTAGTGACAACCGGTTATGCGCAGAGCCTGTGGGCCAACAAGACCGACGCACCGGTCGAGCTCGCGCAACAGCAGCAGCCTTACAAGCGTTGATTCCTTCCAAGGCGCCGCTCTCTCCTGGTGGCGCCTATTTCGCGAAATACCATTTCTTGTCAGTCACCGTTCCTTGCAGCGGTACATCCCAGCTCGCCTGATCCAGTTTCGCGACTTTCTGACATTCGTGGGCCAGCCCCAGTAGCGTCGGCTTGCGCCAGCTTTTGCGCCGGGCCAGATAGGCCAGGCTGCGATCATAGAAACCACCGCCCATTCCCAGGCGTCCGCCCGCCTCATCGAAGCCGACCAGCGGCAACAGCACCAGATCCAGGGCCCAGACCTTGCGTTGCCGGGCCAGGCTCACCTGTGGCTCGGGAATGCGGAAGCGGTTGGGGCGCAGCTTTTCGCCGGGGCGAACCCGCTGAAACACCATCTTGGTCCGTGGCCAGGCGCTGAGCACCGGCAGGTAAGTCGCCTTGCCCCGGCGTTGCGCGGCCAGCAGCAGCGGGCGCGGGTCGATTTCACCGTCCATGGGCAGGTAAAGGGAGATGTGCCTGGCGCGGCGGAACAGCGGATGCTGTGCCAGTTGCCGATACAGCCCACGAGAGGCCTGGCGTTGTTCGCTGGCGGTGAGGGCGCGGCGGGCTTTGCGCAGGATGCGTCGAAGTTGCGGGCGGGAAAGCGGCGCCGGTTCGGTCATGGTCGCTCGGGTCCGGGAGGAGTACGGCAGGACAGCGTACCAAATAACCCCTGATCGAAAAAAACGGAGCCGAAAAAAATGGAACTGAAAAAGCGGAGCCCCAAAAAAACAATGCCAGCTATTTGCATAGCTGGCATTGGCATGGAATTCAGGCTCCCCGGATGAACCGCTGTCGACTTAGCCCTTGAACCCGAAAGTTCAAGGCGGAAGATGCAGTAGGCGTTAAGGCTTTCCGTCTAGCGGACATGCACACCGGCCCAACGTGCAACTTCCAGGGTAGTGCGAATCGGCTCAGGGACATCGCCAACTGGCAAGCACCCCAGGGAGTGGTGGGGATTATACCGCAACCACCCTCAGGAATCAGCCTTGGTTGTATCGGTGTCGGTGGCGAGCACCAGATCCACGCGCTCGAGCAGGTCGCGCACCTGTTCGCGGGTCGAACCGCTGGCTTGCACGTCAGGGCGGTCCTGCTTGTGCAGCAGATCGTGGGTGATATTGAGGGCGGCCATCACCGCGATACGATCGGCGCCAATGACTTTGCCGCTGCTGCGGATCTCGCGCATTTTGCCATCCAGGTACCGGGCGGCGCTCACCAGATTGCTACGCTCTTCCTGGGGGCAGATGATCGAGTACTCTTTGTCGAGGATCTGCACGGTAACGCTATTGCTTGAACTCATGAGTCTTGCTCCAGGGCCTTGAGGCGCGAAATCATCGATTCGACCTTACGCCGGGCGATTTCGTTTTTTTCAATGAGGTGCGCGCGTTCCTCGCGCCAAGTCTTTTCCTGAGCTAATAAGAGTGCGTTTTGACTCTTTAGTTGCTCGACCCGGCCAATTAGCAGTTCGAGTCTAGCCATCAGCGCTTGCAGATCGGTGTCTTCCATTGGATCCCACTGGATTTGTCTGATGAGTGGCAACTGCCTGGGCAAACGAGTTGACGGCCTCGATGGTCTTGGCGCGTCTGCCGATGCTAGGATACAAGGCCTCCATTCTAGACATTGCGCCGCTTGGCGCCTAGCTGCCCATGCCCATTCAGAATTCCCCGTACAACGCCTTCGCCACCCTGCTCAGCAGCAGCGGTCACCCTGTCTCGCCCGCCGAATTGCATGGCCTGTTGCTGGGTCGCAGTTGCGCCGGCGCCGGCTTCGAAGTCGACGGCTGGCTGATCGACGCCGCCGAGCTGCTCGAAGGCGAGCCGCAGGACAATGTTCGCAACGCCTTGATCGGCCTGCAGGAAATGGTCAAGGGCGAGCTGACCAGCGATGACATGACTGTCGTCCTGCTGCTGCCCACCGACGACGCCCCGCTGGCCGAGCGCGCCGCGGCCCTGGGTCAGTGGTGCCAGGGTTTCCTCACCGGCTTCGGCCTGAACTCCCGCGACAGCAGTGCCCTGAGCACCGAGGCCACGGAAGTGCTGCAGGACCTGGCGGCGATCGCCCAGGTGCAGGACGCGCTGGAAGAGTCCGACGACGGCGAAAGCGACTACATGGAAGTGATGGAATACCTGCGGGTCGCCCCGCTGCTGCTGTTCACCGAGACCAACAAGACGGTTGAACCGGCCGCCAAGCCTTCTCTGCACTGATCGCTCGATAGGGAAATCCGTCTGCCCATGATCCATATCCCGAAATCGGAATACACCCGCCGCCGCAAGGCGCTCATGGCGCAGATGGAACCCAACAGCATCGCGATCCTGCCGGCTGCCGCGGTGGCGATCCGCAACCGCGACGTCGAGCATGTCTACCGCCAGGACAGCGATTTCCAGTACCTAAGCGGTTTCCCAGAACCCCAGGCGGTGATCGTGCTGATGCCCGGTCGCGAGCATGGCGAGTACATCCTGTTCTGCCGTGAGCGTAATGCCGAGCGCGAACTCTGGGACGGCCTGCGGGCTGGCCAGGAGGGCGCGATCCGCGATTACGGCGCCGACGATGCCTTCCCCATTACCGACATCGACGACATCCTGCCGGGCCTTATCGAAGGCCGCGACCGGGTGTATTCGGCCATGGGCAGCAATCCCGAGTTCGATCGCCACCTGATGGAATGGATCAACGTGATCCGCTCCAAGGCACACCTGGGCGCCCAGCCGCCGAACGAATTCGTTGCCCTGGATCATCTGCTGCACGACATGCGCCTGTATAAATCGGCGGCGGAAGTGAAGGTGATGCGCGAGGCCGCGCGGATTTCCGCCCAGGCCCATATCCGGGCCATGCAGGCCAGCCGTGCCGGCCTGTACGAGTTCAGCCTGGAAGCCGAGCTGGACTACGAGTTCCGCCGGGGCGGGGCGAAGATGCCGGCCTACGGCTCGATCGTCGCCGCCGGGCGCAACAGCTGCATCCTGCATTACCAGCAGAACGACGCGTTGCTCAAGGACGGCGACCTGGTGCTGATCGACGCCGGTTGCGAGATCGATTGTTATGCCAGCGATATCACCCGCACCTGGCCGGTGAACGGCAAGTTTTCCGCCGAGCAGAAGGCGATCTACGAGCTGGTGCTGGCCTCCCAGGAAGCCGCCTTTGCCGAGATCGCGCCGAACAAGCACTGGAACCAGGCCCATGAAGCGACCGTCAGGGTGATCACCGCCGGGCTGGTCAAGCTGGGTCTGCTCGAAGGCGAGGTGGACGAGTTGATCGCCAGCGAAGCCTACAAGGCGTTTTACATGCACCGCGCCGGCCACTGGCTGGGCATGGATGTGCATGACGTCGGCGAGTACAAGGTCGGCGGCGAATGGCGGGTACTGGAAGTCGGCATGGCCCTGACGGTCGAGCCGGGCATCTACATCGCGCCGGACAATCAGAACGTGGCGAAGAAATGGCGCGGCATTGGCGTGCGCATCGAGGATGACGTGGTGGTAACCAAGCAAGGCTGTGAAATTCTCACCGGTGGCGTGCCCAAGACCGTGGCCGAAATCGAGGCCCTGATGGCCGCCGCCCGGAGCTGCGCAGCATGAACCGGGTCAATCTGGCGATCATCGGCGGTGGCCTGGTCGGTGCCAGCCTGGCCCTGGCCTTGCAGGCCGGCGCCAAGGAGCGCGGCTGGAAGATCGTGCTGATCGAGCCGTTCGCTCCGGGCGATACCTATCAGCCCAGCTACGACGCGCGTTCTTCGGCGCTGTCGTTCGGCGCGCGGCAGATCTATCAACGGCTGGGTGTGTGGCAGGAAATCTCCCGCCGCGCCGAGCCGATCAAACAGATCCATGTCTCCGACCGTGGGCGGTTTTCCACCGCGCGGCTGTCGGCCATGGAGGAGGGCGTTCCCGCCCTCGGTTATGTGGTGGAAAACGCTTGGCTCGGCCAATGCCTGTGGCAGGGGCTGGACAAGGACGTGGTGAGCTGGCGCTGCCCGGCCGAAGTCACGCGCATGGAGCCGCTGGAAGATGGCTACCGCCTGACCCTCAACGATGAAACCAGCCTCGACTGCGAGCTGGCGGTGCTGGCCGACGGCGGTCGCTCCGGGCTGCGCGAGCAACTGGGGATCGGGGTGAAAAAGCGCCCCTACAACCAGAGCGCGCTGATTGCCAATATCACCCCGAGCGAAGCCCATAACGGCATGGCCTTCGAGCGCTTCACCGACGACGGCCCGATGGCCCTGCTGCCGCTGCCGGACAACCGCTGCGCACTGGTCTGGACCCGCCTGGGCATGGACGCGCAGCGCCTGGCCGCGCTGGACGAGCGCAGCTTCCTCAGCGAACTGCAGGGGGTATTCGGTTATCGCCTGGGCACCCTGAAACAGGTCGGCGCGCGGCATCTTTACCCTCTGGCGCTGGTGGAGGCCGAGGAGCAGGTGCGTCCTCACCTGGTGGTGCTGGGCAACGCCGCCCATAGCCTGCACCCGATTGCCGGGCAGGGTTTCAACCTGTCGTTGCGCGACGCCCAGGCGCTGGCCGATGCCTTGCTGGTCAGCCCGACGCCGCCGGGCGATTTCAGTATTTTGCAGGCCTACCGCGAGCGGCAGCGCCTGGACCAGGACCTGACCGTGGGCTTCTCTGACCAGGTCACCCGGCTGTTCGGCAGCAAGCTGCCGCTGGTGTCTCTGGGGCGCAATATCGGGCTGCTGGGCCTGGACCTGCTGCCACCGGCCAAACGCTGGTTCGCGCGGCAAGCCATGGGCCTGGGTACCCGTCCCGATGCGTGAGTGGCTGAGTCCGCGACCGGGCATGGAAATCCAGCACAGTGTCGGCAGCCAGGTAGCGCGGTTCGACAAAACCCTTTACGTGCGGCTCAAGCCGCAAGCGAGACAGGCTTAAAGCATGGAAATGCGTGCAGATCTGCTGATTGTCGGGGCCGGAATGGTCGGGAGCGCCCTGGCGCTGGCGTTGCAGGACAGCGGCCTGGAAGTGCTGCTGCTCGATGGCAGCCCGCTGAAGGTCAAGCCCTTCGACGACGAAACACCGTTCGAGCCGCGGGTAAGCGCATTGTCGGCGGCCAGCCAGCGGATTCTCGAGCGCCTGGGTGTCTGGGAAGGGGTGACCCGGCGGCGCAGCAGCCCGTATGCCGAGATGCAGGTCTGGGATGGCAGCGGCACCGGGCAGATTCACTTCTCGGCCGCCAGCGTGCATGCCGAGGCGCTGGGCCACATCGTGGAAAACCGCGTGGTCCAGGACGCGCTGCTGGAGCGCCTGCACAACTGCGACATCGGCCTGCTGGCCAACGCCCGCCTGGAGCAGATGCGCCGTTCCGGCGACGACTGGCTGCTGACCCTGGCCGATGGCCGCAGCCTGCGCGCCCCGCTGGTAATCGCCGCCGACGGCGCCAATTCGGCGGTGCGGCGCCTGACCGGCTGCGCCACTCGCGAATGGGATTACCTGCATCACGCCATCGTCACTAGCGTGCGTTGCGCCGAGCCGCACCAGAGGACCGCCTGGCAGCGTTTCACCGACAACGGCCCGCTGGCGTTCCTGCCGCTGGAGCGCGACGGGCTGCACGATTGGTGTTCGATCGTCTGGTCGACCACGCCCAGCGAGGCCGAACGCCTGATGGCGCTGGACGACAGCGACTTCTGCCGTGAGCTGGAACGCGCCTTCGAAGGCCGCCTGGGCGCGGTGTTGAGCGCCGATCCGCGACTCTGCGTGCCTTTGCGTCAGCGTCATGCCAAGCGTTACGTGGCGCAAGGCCTGGCCCTGATCGGCGACGCGGCCCATACCATCCATCCACTGGCCGGGCAGGGGGTCAACCTGGGTTTCCTCGATGCCGCGGTGCTGGCCGAGGTGCTGCTGCAGGCGGCCAGCCGCGGCGAGCGCCTGGCCGACACCAAGGTGCTCAGCCGTTACGAGCGGCGGCGCATGCCGCACAACCTGGCGTTGATGGCGGCGATGGAAGGCTTCGAACGGCTGTTCCAGGCCGATCCGCTGCCGCTGCGCTGGTTGCGTAATACCGGGTTGAAAATGGTCGACCAGATGCCCGAGGCCAAGGCGCTGTTCGTGCGCCAGGCGTTGGGCCTCAGCGGGGATCTGCCGGAACTGGCCAAGGCCTGACCGTTATCGCGAGTGGTCGAACCGCTCAACCGGCGGCTCCCGCAGGGGCCGCGCGGACATGTGTGGGCGCGCGTCTGCTCTGAACCCACGCTGGCGATGCATCAGCAACATCTCGTAACGCCTCGCCCTCCGGTTCAGTTTGAGAAGCTAAATAGTAGTCCTTATCATTTACTCCCCTTTGATTTCGAGAGACCGCTCCCATGTTGGCACCGAAGCGTCTACTGACCGCCCTGGCCCTCACCCTCATTGGCGGCACTGTCCAGGCAGCCGACGAAGTGGTGGTCTACTCCTCGCGTATCGACGAACTGATCAAGCCGGTCTTCGATCTCTACACCCAGAAAACCGGGGTCCAGGTGAAGTTCATCACCGACAAGGAAGCGCCGCTGATGCAGCGGATCAAGGCCGAGGGCGAGAACGCCACCGCCGACCTGCTGCTCACCGTCGATGCCGGCAACCTGTGGCAAGCCGAGCAGATGGGCATCCTGCAGCCGTTCACCTCCAAGGTGATCGACACCAACATCCCCCTGCAATACCGCGCCGCCTCGCACGCCTGGACCGGCCTGAGCCTGCGGGCGCGGACCATCGCCTACTCCACCGCGCGGGTGAAACCGTCCGAACTGACCACCTACGAAGCCCTGGCTGACAAGCAGTGGGAAGGCCGCCTGTGCCTGCGCACGGCGAAGAAGGTCTACAACCAGTCGCTGACCGCGACCCTGATCGAAACCCATGGCGCGGCGAAAACCGAAGAAATCGTCAAGGGCTGGGTCAACAATCTGTCCACCGACGTGTTCTCCGACGACGTCGCGGTGCTCGAGGCGATCAGCGCCGGCCAGTGCGACGTGGGCATCGTCAACACCTACTACTACGGCCGCCTGCACAAGCAGAAGCCGGATCTGCCGGTCAAGCTGTTCTGGCCGAACCAGGGCGACCGCGGCGTGCACGTCAACCTGTCGGGCATCGGCCTGACCAAGCACGCACCGCACCCGGAAGCCGCCAAGGCCCTGGTGGAATGGATGACCACCGAGGAAGCGCAGAAGATCTTCGCCGACGTGAACCAGGAGTTCCCGGCCAACCCGAGCGTGCCGCCGTCCGCCGAAGTGGCCGCCTGGGGCAAGTTCGTGGCTGACACCCTGCCGGTGGAAGTCGCCGGCAAGCGCCAGGCCGAGGCCATTCGCCTGATGGACCGTGCTGGCTGGAACTGATCCGCTGGTTATACTGCGCCCCGCCTTTGCGGGGCGTTTTGTTTAACCGGTTCGCAATTGCCTTTTATTGATCCATCTCGTTCGAGAGTCTTTCGTGGCCCATCCCGCCCAACGTCGCTGGTACCCGCTGGTTTTTGCCGTCGCCGCCCTGGTGCTGCTGCCGCTGAGCGTGCTGCTGCTGTCGTGGCAGGTGATCGACCAGCAGATCTGGTCGCACCTGTGGGAGACCCAGATGCCGCGCCTGCTGGGCAACACCCTGACCCTGGTGCTGGGCGTCGGTGTCGGCGTGACGCTGCTGGGCGTGAGTCTGGCCTGGCTGACCAGCCTCTGCGAGTTTCCCGGAAGGCGCTGGCTGGACTGGGCGCTGATGCTGCCCTTTGCGATTCCGGCCTACGTGCTGGCCTTTGTCTTCGTCGGCCTGCTGGACTTTTCCGGCCCGGTGCAGACCCTGCTGCGCGAATGGTTCGGCACGGGCCTGCGCCTGCCGCGGGTGCGTTCCACCGGCGGGGTGATCCTGGTCCTGGTGCTGGTGTTCTATCCCTATGTGTACCTGCTGGCGCGCACCGCGTTCCTGGCCCAGGGCAAAGGCCTGATGGAAGCCGCGCGGGTGCTTGGGCAGACGCCCTGGCAGGCGTTCTGGCGCGTGGCCCTGCCCATGGCGCGGCCGGCCATCGGTGCCGGCGTGGCCCTGGCGCTGATGGAAACCCTGGCCGATTTCGGCGCGGTGGCGGTGTTCAACTTCGACACCTTCACCACCGCCATCTACAAGACCTGGTATGGCTTCTTCAGCCTGTCCAGCGCCGCGCAACTGGCCAGCCTGTTGCTGCTGGCGGTGATGCTGGTGCTGTACGGCGAGCGTCGCGCCCGTGGCGCCAGTCGCTCCGGCAACGAGCGGCCGCGGGGCAAGGCGCTGTACCACCTGCATGGCATCAAGGCCCTGGCGGCCACCAGTTGGTGCGCGTTGGTGTTCGCCTGCGCCTTTGTCATCCCAGTGCTGCAACTGGTGGTGTGGTTCTGGCAGCGTGGCCGTTTCGACCTCGACGAGCGTTATGCCGGGCTGATCCTGCACACCCTGTACCTGGGCGCCATGGCGGCCCTGATCACGGTCAGCGTGGCCCTGCTGCTGGCGTTCGCCCGACGGCTGGCGCCGACCCGGGCGATCCGCTCCGGCGTCAGCCTGGCCAACCTGGGGTATGCCTTGCCGGGCTCGGTGCTGGCCGTGTCGATCATGCTGGCCTTCAGTTATCTGGACCGCGAGCTGGTGATCCCGCTGTCGGGCTGGCTGGGTGGGGCGGGCAAGCCGTTGCTGCTGGGCAGCCTGGCGGCGTTGCTGCTGGCCTATCTGGTACGGTTTATCGCGGTGGCCTACGGGCCGCTGGAAAGCAGCCTGGCGCGGATCCGCCCCTCGTTACCGGAAGCAGCGCGCAGCCTGGGGGTCAGCGGACCGCGACTGTTTTTCAAAGTGTATCTGCCGCTGTTGCTGCCCGGCACCCTGAGCGCGGCGTTGCTGGTGTTCGTCGATGTGCTCAAGGAAATGCCCGCCACCTTGCTGATGCGCCCGTTCGGCTGGGACACGCTGGCGGTGCGGATCTTCGAGATGACCAGCGAGGGCGAGTGGGCGCGTGCCGCGTTGCCGGCCCTGACCCTGGTCCTGGTGGGATTGCTGCCGGTGATCGGACTGATCCGACGCTCCGCTCATCGAATCGGTTAGGTGCCAGTGTCACACCTTGCGGCTACAATGCGCGGCATTCGGTGTGGTCGATCTTTCTGATCGGGTCTTTTGAATTATCTGAGAGCCTTCTATTTCACGGCTTCCAGCTCATACAGCGACCGCCCGCACCTTCGCCACGCCCGGAAGGAGAAACCCATGGGACAGCGCACGCCTCTGTATGACCTTCATCTCGCCCTGGGCGCGAAGATGGTCGATTTTGGCGGTTGGGATATGCCTCTGCATTACGGCTCGCAGGTCGAGGAGCACCATCAGGTGCGACGCGATTGCGGGGTTTTCGATGTATCCCACATGACCGTGATCGATGTCGATGGCCCCCAGGCCAAGGCCTGGCTCCAGCACCTGCTGGCCAACGATGTCGAACGCCTGCAAAGCCCCGGCAGGGCCTTGTACAGCGCCATGCTCAATGAGCACGGCGGTATCGTCGACGACATGATCGTCTACCGCACCGAAGCCGGTTATCGGCTGGTGGTCAACGCCGCCACCCGTGACCAGGACATGGCCTGGATGCAGGCGCAACTGGGGGCTTTCCAGGTGCAACTGCACGAACGCTCCGAGCTGGCGATGCTGGCGATCCAGGGGCCCCACGCCCGCCACAAGATCGCCGAGCTGGTGACCCAGTCGCGCGGCACGCTGATCCAGCAACTCAAGCCCTTCGAAGGCCAGGCCGATGGCGACTGGTTCATCGCGCGCACCGGTTACACCGGTGAGGATGGCCTGGAAATCGTCCTGCCGGCCGACCAGGCCCCGGCGTTCTTCAACGATCTGGTGGGCGCGGGGATCTCGCCGATCGGACTCGGCGCCCGCGATACCTTGCGCCTGGAGGCCGGCATGAACCTGTACGGTCAGGATATTCACCAGGAGGTTTCACCGCTGGTGGCCAACATGGCCTGGAGCATCGCCTGGGAGCCGGCGTCGCGTAAGTTCATCGGGCGCACCGCGCTGGAGGCCGAGCGCGCGGGTGGGGTGAAGCACAAACTGGTCGGCCTGGTGCTGGAAGAACGCGGCGTGCTGCGTGCCCATCAGGTGGTTCGCATCGCCGATGTTGGCGAAGGAGAGATCACCAGTGGTAGTTTCTCTCCTACGCTTAGCAAATCGATCGCCCTGGCGCGGGTGCCCATGGCTACCGCCGACCGGGCAGAAGTGGAAATCCGTGGCAAGTGGTACCCGGTCCGGGTGGTAAAACCGACCTTCGTGCGTCATGGCAAAACCTTGATCTAACTTATTTCCGGCGGGATCTACCGCTGACATTTCTTCTTGAGGACACAGAACATGAGCGATATCCCTGCTGACCTGCGTTTTGCCGAAAGTCACGAATGGGCCCGTCTGGAAGCCGATGGCACCGTGACCGTGGGCATCAGCGACCACGCTCAGGAAGCCCTGGGCGACGTGGTGTTCGTCGAGCTGACCGAAGTCGGCAACGTCTTCGGCGCTGGCGACCAGGCCGGTGTGGTGGAATCGGTGAAGGCCGCTTCCGACATCTACGCGCCAGTGGCCGGCGAAGTGATCGCGGTCAACGAAGACCTGAGCGGCAGCCCGGAACTGCTCAACAGCGACCCGTACGGCGCCTGGATCTTCAAGCTCAAGCCGGCCAACGCCGCCGATCTTGAGAAGCTGCTCGACGCAGCCGGTTATAAGGCCGCTATCGGCGAATAACCGCTGCCGCAAGCCAAGCTGTTACAAGAGCGCCGTGTTCCCTTATCGGATATGCGGCGTTTTTCGTTTAAGACAATGCGACAACTCAAGTCACTGGCCTAGCGACGGAGCGATCTGGCCAGCAGCACGGCTTTGCTTACCCTGACATGAAGTTCGGCTATTTCTTCTGTTGTCAGGCTCCGTGCCGGTTCGCCGCTGACCCAGGCGCCCTGGTTGTTGTAGGTGACGGTTTTGGTTTCTCCGTCGTTCACGCTGATGGTGTAAGGATTGGACAGAGTGCTGGGGATTAACGAGCCCGCTGTCTGGCCTGGGCCGAACCATAATTGAAACTCGTTCTTGGGTGTCATGGTAGCGACACCTATATTCATGCCGCCTGAACAGTTCACCCAGAGATTGAGTCCGGTAGAGTCCAATAATATTTCGCTGGGGTTGGCCGAAAGTTCGTTATTTATTGAAACATCTCCTGGCGTGCCACCGTTCTTTGCAGGGCTGAATACACCGTACTTAGTCAGGGTGGTTATCTGGCCGGTGTTGATGGGCAGGTTCTTTCCGCCTGAAGTAAAATTTACATCTCCCTCTTGCACGGGCGTGTTTGTAAAGTTGACCATGTAAGAGTCATTGGTGATATTGAAGACGTTCTTATATTGATAGGACGGCTGGTTGGGTGCGGCGAAGGGGGGCTTTGCAAACCAGATGACGGTGAAAGTACTGTTTACTTTCTTCGCCAGATAGAGACTGTAGTTGTTTACCTTTTGGGCAACAAGTTGATCTTCTTCGATATAGACGATGATGGTCTGTTTGCTCATGGCTAATCTCACGTTCATCCCGTGGATGATTTCGGTGCAGAGTCTCGAGTCCTGCTGGCCGGGTTCGACGCCATCAACAAAAAAACCCTGTAGATCGGCGATATACAGGGTTTTCTTGTTTGAGCGGCGTTGCGAGCGAAAGACTGCCAAGGGTATCGCGTGGTGCTCTGCGTCCTTCGCGCAACCGATGCTCGAGCCCGTCCCGCGGACTATGCCGCGATCCCGGCCCTGGCGTGAAGTGCCTTGATTTCAGCAGCGCTCAGGCGTTTGGCCGGTTCGCCGGTCACCCAGGTTCCACTGTCGGTGTAGGTAATGGTGATGCTGCCGCCATCCTGCAGGGTCACCACATAGGGGTTGGACAGGTTGGTGGCGATCAACGAACCGGTTTCCTGAATGTTGCCGAACCAGACTTGGTATTGGCTTTTTGGTGTCAGCGTCGCAGTACCGATGTTCATGCCGCTCTGGCGATTCACCCAGATGTTATTGCCGTTGGAGTCCAGCAGGATTTGATGTGGATTGCCTTGCAGCAGGTTGTTGATCAGCACGTCCGAGGGTACGCCGCCATTCTTGGCCGGGGTGAACACACCATTGGCATCGAGGGTGGTGATCTGGCCGGTACTGATCGGCAGGTTCTTGCCGCCGGAGGTGAAGGTGACATCGCCACTGCTGACCGGGTCATTGGTGTAGTTGACCATGAACGACGGGGTGGTGACATCGAAAGTGTTTCTATATTGGTAACTAGGGTTGTTGACGGTGGCAATAGGTCCTTTTGATTGCCAGATGACAGTGAAGTCATTGTTTACTTTCTTGGCCAGATAAAGGCTGTAGTTGTTGTTTTTTTGTGCAATCAACTGCTGTTCTTCGATGTATAGAATTATTTGTTGGCTGCTCATTTCTTGAACTCCATTTCGAATAGATTGAAACATGGATTTTGTAACGGTCTTTGCAACTACGTAGTGGCCTTTTGTCTCAACTGCGCAGTCATCAGTAAACATAGCATGCAAAAAATTGAACTATAGAACTATTGGCTATTGCCTTTGGTGCTGTCTGTATTGCGGAAATTCAATGTTTTGAATCGTGCTGGCTTATCATGTGTTTATGTGCGCAGTTAGACAAAGTTCTGTCGGGAGTCTGGTTTTTGGCACAAGGAAGCGGGCCGGTGGCGCTGATATATAGCGATTGGCAACTATCTTTATCGCTGAAATAAAAACGCCCAATGCAGGGCATTGAGCGTCTTGAATAGTGCAAGGGCTGGCCGTTCAGGGGCCGGTATCTGTTTATGCCTCTTGCAAGACCGCCTTCACCGCCGCTACCGAGCGTTCGACATCGCCCTTGCTCATGGCCGTGAACATCGGCAACGAGACGATCAGCCGTCCCACCCGTTCCGCCACCGGGAACATCCCCTCCTTGAAATCGCGCTCGCGGTACAGGCTCAGCAGGTGAATCGGCGGGTAGTGATAGCCGATGCCGATCCCGCGCTCCTGCATCTGCTCCATAAAGGTCGCCCGCGCTGGTTTGCCGTCATGCCGCTCCGGCAGTACCAGCTGGAACAGGTGCCAGTTGCTGTTGCTGAAGTCCGCCGGGGGCAACTGGGCGCCGTAGCGAGCTTCGAAGTCGCTGCCCAGGCATTCGAAGTAATGCCGGGCCAGTTCGCGGCGATGAGCGGTGAGGGTTTCGAGGTGGGCGAACTGGCCCAGGCCGATGGCGGCCGCGACGTCGGTCATATTGAATTTGCCGCCCAGCACGTCCACGTCCAGGCCGTCGAAGCCGTGGCGGGTCACGCCCTGCAGTCGGTACTTCTCCGCCAGGCGAGCCTCTTCGGCGGTGTTCAGCACCAGGGCGCCGCCTTCGCTGCAGGTGACGTTCTTGTTGGCCTGGAAACTGAAAGAGACCAGGTCGCCGCCAGCGCCGATGCGCTCGCCATTCCAGCTTGAGCCCAGCGCCTGGGCGGCGTCTTCCACGACCCGCAGGCCGTGCTTGCGCGCCAGGGCGTAGAGGCGCGCCATATCGACCGGCAGGCCGGCGAGAAACACCGGGATGATGGCTTTGGTCCGTGGCGTGATGGCCGCTTCCACCTGGGCCAGGTCGATGTTGCGGGTGATCGGGTCGATGTCGGCGAACACCGGGGTGGCGCCGACTTCGAGAATCACGTTGGCCGTGGCCACCCAGGAGATCGGCGTGGTGATGACTTCATCGCCAGGGCCGATGCCGGCGATACGCAGGGCGATCTCCATGGTGCAGGTGCCGGAATTGAAGGTGCGCACCGGGCGCCCGCCGCAGTACTGCGAGAGTTGCGCCTCGAAGGCCTGGACCTTGGGCCCGCTGGTGATCCAGCCCGAACGCAGCACTTCGCCGACGCTGGCGATGGTGGCTTCATCGATGGTGGGTTTGGAAAACGGCAGGAAAGGCAGCTGGCTCATGACGATGGGATACCCGATAAACAGTGGTCGAGGCAGGGCGGCGGGCCGCGCCGGAGTCGAGCATCATGCTACCGGTTCGCCCGGGGTGCCACACCGTCGGCGTCCGGGATCGGCTGCTATGCTGCTTTGACCGTGTTCCATCGACGCCGAGCGCCGCCTGAGAGAGAGCCCGTCATGTCCCAGTTGCCGTCCTTGAGCCAGTTACGCGATCCCAATGCCTTTCTGCGGCGTCACCTCGGGCCCGACGCCGCCGAGCAGCAAGCGATGCTCGACAGCCTGGGCCTGGGCAGCCGGGTCGAGCTGATCGAGCAGACCGTGCCGCCGGGCATCCGTTTCAACCGTCCGCTGGACCTGCCGCCAGCGCTGGACGAGCAGGCCGCCCTGGCCAAACTGCGTGGTTACGCCGAGCAGAACCAGGTATGGACCAGCCTGATCGGCATGGGTTATTACGGCACCCTGACCCCCACGGTGATCCTGCGCAACGTGCTGGAAAATCCCGGTTGGTACACCGCCTACACGCCCTACCAACCGGAAATCGCCCAGGGCCGGCTCGAAGCCCTGCTCAATTTCCAGCAACTGACCATCGACCTCACCGGCCTGGAACTGGCCAACGCCTCGCTGCTGGACGAAGCCACGGCCGCCGCCGAAGCCATGGCCCTGGCCAAGCGCGTGGCCAAGTCGAAAAGCAATCTGTTCTTCGTCGACCAGAACTGCCATCCGCAGACCCTCTCGGTGGTGCAGACCCGTGCCGAAGGGTTCGGCTTCGAACTGGTGGTCGACAGCCTGGACAACCTCAAGCGGCACCAGGTGTTCGGCGCCTTGTTGCAATACCCGGACGCCCACGGCGAGATTCGCGACCTGCGGCCGCTGATCGATCACCTGCACGCGCAGCAGGCGCTGGCCTGCGTGGCGGCCGATCTGTTGAGCCTGTTGCTGCTGACGCCGCCGGGCGAGCTGGGGGCCGACGTGGTGTTCGGTTCGTCCCAGCGCTTTGGCGTGCCCATGGGCTACGGCGGGCCCCACGCAGCGTTCTTCGCCAGCCGCGAGGAATACAAGCGGGCGATTCCGGGACGGATCATCGGCGTGTCCAAGGATGCCCGGGGCAACGTGGCGCTGCGCATGGCCCTGCAGACCCGCGAGCAGCATATCCGCCGCGAGAAGGCCAACTCGAACATCTGCACCGCCCAGGTGCTGCTGGCCAATATCGCCAGTTTCTACGCGGTCTATCACGGCCCGGAAGGCTTGCGGCGCATCGCCCAGCGCGTCCATCGCCTGACCTGCATCCTCGCCGCCGGCCTTGAGCGCAAGGGCATCGAGCGGCTGAACCGGCAGTTCTTCGACACCCTGACGCTGGAGGTCGGCGGTAGCCAGACGGCCATCATCGAGAGCGCCAAGGCCGTGCAGATCAATCTGCGGATCCTCGGACGCGGGCACCTGGGCCTGAGCCTGGATGAAACCTGCAACGAGCGCACCGTCGCCCGGCTGTTCGATGTGTTCCTCGGCGCCGACCACGGGCTGGACGTCGCGCAACTGGATGCTGAAACCCTGGTCCCGGGCATCCCCCAGGACCTGCTGCGCAGCACGTCTTACCTGAGCCATCCGGTGTTCAACAGCCATCACAGCGAAACCGAGATGCTGCGCTATCTCAAGCAGCTGGAGAACAAGGACCTGGCGCTGAACCAGTCGATGATCCCGCTGGGCTCCTGCACCATGAAGCTCAATGCCAGCAGCGAGATGATCCCCATCACCTGGCCCGGCTTCGCCAACCTGCATCCCTTTGTCCCGCCGGAACAGGCCCTCGGCTATTCGCTGATGATCGAGGAGCTGGAGCGCTGGTTATGCGCCATTACCGGCTTCGATGCGATCTGCATGCAGCCCAACTCCGGGGCCCAGGGCGAGTACGCCGGGTTGCTGGCGATCCGCAAATACCACGAGAGCCGCCAGCAGGGAGAGCGCAATATCTGTCTGATTCCCGCCTCGGCCCACGGCACCAACCCGGCCTCGGCGCAGATGGCCGGCATGCAGGTGGTGATCGTCGATTGCGACGCCGCCGGCAACGTCGACCTGCAAGACCTCAAGGACAAGGCGCAGATTGCGGGCGGACACCTGGCGTGCCTGATGGCCACTTATCCTTCGACCCACGGGGTGTACGAAGAGGGCATCAGTGAGATCTGTGAGGTGATCCACAGTCACGGCGGCCAGGTGTACATGGACGGCGCCAACCTCAATGCCCAGGTCGGGCTGACGCGGCCGGCCGATATCGGCGCCGACGTTTCCCACATGAACCTGCACAAGACCTTCTGCATTCCCCACGGCGGCGGTGGCCCGGGCATGGGGCCGATCGGCGTGCGGGCGCACCTGGCGCCGTTCGTGGCCAACCACCCGGTGGTGGCCATCGACGGGCCGCTGCCGCAGAACGGCGCGGTCAGCGCGGCGCCCTGGGGCAGCGCCAGCATCCTGCCGATCAGTTGGATGTACATCGCCCTGATGGGCCCGCAACTGGCGGATGCCAGCGAGGTGGCGATCCTCTCGGCGAACTACCTGGCGGAACACCTGAGCGGGGCCTTTGCGGTGCTCTACAGCGGGCGCAACGGCCGGGTCGCCCACGAATGCATTCTCGACCTGCGGCCGCTCAAGGCGCAGACCGGCATCAGCGAAGAGGACGTGGCCAAGCGCCTGATGGACTACGGTTTTCATGCGCCGACCATGTCGTTCCCGGTGCCGGGCACGCTGATGGTGGAACCCACCGAAAGCGAGTCCAAGGCCGAGCTGGACCGTTTTATCGAGGCCATGCTGAGCATTCGCGCCGAAATCGCCCAGGTCCAGGAAGGCAACTGGCCGGCCGAAGACAACCCGCTCAAGCGCTCGCCCCATACCCTGGCGGACATCGCCGGGGTCTGGGAGCGGCCCTACAGCATCGAGCAGGCAGTGATCCCCAGCCCCCACGCCAGGGCGCACAAGTACTGGCCGACGGTGAACCGGGTCGACAATGTCTACGGCGACCGCAACCTGTTCTGCGCCTGCGTACCGGTGGATGCCTATCGCTGAGCTCGAACGGCGGGCAAAAAAATGCCGCTCTCGTGAGCGGCATTTTTCGTTGCGTCAGCCTGGCTACAGGCTGGCGGTCACTGGGCGACGGCGTTTTTCGCCAGGATCGCGTTGGCCAGCTCCATGTCGGTGGCCTGCAGGCCCGGGTTGTCGGCACGGACTTTCTGCATCGCGGCTTCCAGGTACGGACCGCGGATGTTGCCTTCGCTGGCGACGAAGCTGCTGGCGTCGTCCTGGGCGGCGCCGATCAGCTTGTGATCCTTGGAAGTCAGGTAGGTGGACGCGGTGGTGGCGCCGGTGGAAAGGATGTTACGCCAGAAGCTGTCGGCCATTGCCGAACCTACAGGCAGGGAAAGCAGGGCCAGGGTGGCGACAGCTGTTTTGAGACGCATGGTGGGTGACTCCAACTAGGGGGGGAAACTGAGCCCTTTGATAGGCGTTGGCCCGATTGAGTTCCCTGCTGCTCCAACAAGCTTTCGCCTGTGTGGACGGGGGCTGAGCGGTACTTCGGCGTTGAGTCGGCGCACTGGAACGCAGCAGTCGCATTTGTCACCATGGGCGACTTTCTCGACTGCACGGATGCTTGCCTTGATTTTTGGCGCGATGATGTATGGAACCCTGCTGAACCTGGTGTTGCTGTCCTTTATCGGACTTCCCTTGCTGTTGATTGCCTTGCTTATTCCGGCCTGCCGACACCGGATGCGTCGTCAGCCCCTGCACTTCGGTGTGCTTGCAGGGGTATGCGTAATTATCGTGGTTTGCGTACTGTGGAAAATCCACCGGGACAATCAACTGAATGAGGCGCACCACCCGCAACTTGAGCAGGACGTACAGCTTGATGGCCTGCAATTGCCCGCAGGTGCCAAGCTGAATCTGGGAACGCTTGAACCTCTGGATGCGCAAGGCCGGCCGCAACCCTATGGACTGCGCAGCCTTGTTTACGCCGAGTTCGCTGCACCACACAGGATCAACGGCGTAGAGGTTACAGAGTTGCAGATGTACGGCAGCGGCCCTCTCTCAAAGATGCTGCTGAGCCGTGACCAGGTCGTTGCGGGCTGGCCCTGCGCCGGTGGCACCTGGGTAACGCTGGACATTGCCGACGCGGACCGCTTGCAGCCCAGCCGCTGGCGCTTCTCTGACTGCACCCTGGTGACCGGAGCCGATGTGGCCGGGGTGAAGTGGCCGGACTCCAGCGAGGTCAGGCAGTACGACGGCAGGTTCAGCATCGACACCATCGGTCTGGCTTCACCGGCGGTGGTTATCCAGGGGATAGCGCTGTCGGACCTGAGCCTGGACCTCGACGAGCAGCGGCAACCTGGACGTTGGCGTGGGCAACTGGCGCAAGACCTGACCCTGGGCGATTGGCACTACCCCCGCGGCATGAGGGTTCGCCAGGACACGCCGGGGACCCTGATGTTCAGCCCGAGCAAGTCGGACTGCGCGCAGAACCTGCGTACGGGGGAAACGCTCGACGCCGGGCGTTCGATACAGCAACGCCGTGATAACGGAGCGGTGCTGTGGATCAAGCCCAATGCCGGATTGGGTGTCGCCGACTGGTAGCGGGCCGCTGCGGGCTGTCATCGGCGGTATCTTTTCACGGGTGGCCCGGGCCCTTCTTACAACTGAAAACGCGTCACCGAGGTCTGCAGGGTGGCGACGGAGCGCTCCATGTGTTCGACCGTCGTCGCCAGTTCATGCATGGCCTGGCTGTTGCGTTGCGCAACCTGATTGATCATCTCCACTTGTTGCGCCACTTCGCTGCTGGCCTTGGACTGCTCGCCGATGGTGTGGGAAATCTCCTCGACCATTAGCGCCGAGCGTTGCGCGCCTTCGCGGATTTCGTTGATCGAGGTGCCGGCCTGCTGGGCCATGCTCACCCCGTCGTTCACCCGACTGACCCCGGTTTGCATGCTGCGCACCGCCTGGCTGGTGGTTTCGCGGATGCGCTCGATCATGCCGGTGATTTCCCGGGTCGATTGCGCCGTGCGCCCGGCCAGGCTGCGCACTTCGTCGGCGACCACGGCGAACCCGCGCCCGGCCTCGCCGGCGCGGGCTGCCTCGATCGCGGCGTTCAGGGCCAGCAGGTTGGTCTGCTCGGCGATGCTGTTGATCACCTGGATGATCGAGTGGATTTCCTCCGAGGATTGGCCAAGGGCGGTGATGCTTTGCGACGACTGATTGACCGCCTCGGCAATGTGGGCCATGCCATCGACCACCCCAAGGATGACCTGGCCGCCGCTGCCGGCGAGGGATTCCGACTGTGCCGAGATGTCCTGAGCGTTACGCGCATGCTCGGCTACCTGGGCGATATTGCTGATCATCTGCTCCATGGCCGCGGCCATGCTGTTCGCGCCCTGGGCTTGCTCGCTGGCCCCGCTGGCAATGCCCTGGGAGGTCTGGCTCAGGGTGTGGGAGGTGCCTTGCAGGCCTTCGCTTTCGCGGCGAATGGTGGTGATCATGTCCCGCAGGTTGTTCTGCATCTCGCCCAGGGCTTTTTGCAACTGCCCGGCCTCGTCGTCGCTGTCGACGCTGATCGGCAGGCTGAGGTTGCCCTGGGCGATGGCCCGGGCCGTGGCGACCGATTTTTCCAGGGGACGCAGTACCGAGTGCAATAACCGGCGAGTCAGCAGGCAGAGCGCCAATACGGCCAGCAGGCTGCCGCCAACCAGCCACCAGCCGGCATGGCGCACGGCTTTTTCGCTGGCTTCGCGAGCCTGCGCGGTACTGGTTTCGATCTTGCTGCTCAGGGCCTCGTTGCGGCTTTCCACCTCGCTGAAGCTCTTGGCGAACGCCGGCATTGCCGCGCGGGCGGCGACAGGGTCGCGCAGCGCCTGTTCGGCAATCTGTTGCGCGGCGCCAATGTAGTTTTCCAGCACCGGCTGCAGCTCGCCGATGGCCTGGCGAATGTCCGGCGCCAGGGGCAGCTCGGCATTTTCCGCGAGGGCCTTGCGGAACCATTCGCCATGTTCGCGCAGGTCGCTTCTGATCTGCTCGCCCTCGCTGGCCGCGCCGGGCTGGCTGGCGAAGGCGGCCAGCACATCGGCCCGCAGCGCGTCGTGCATCATGTCGGCTTCCAGGTGATTGCGCAGCGCGCTGGCATTGAGCTGGCTGTCCGCCAGCGCTTGCGCCAGTCGCACCTGGCCCCACCAGCCGATGCTGGAGACGAGTGCGATGGCCAGCACACTGACTGCTCCGGAGACGATCATTTTCTGACGGATGTTCATGCCCGTTCCCTGCTCGCTTGGACTTGTGGCTAAGCGTAGTCCAGAGGCACGGGAAATCGCTGGCGAGGGGCCTTATCGCTGCTCGCTTTGTGGGGTGACCCGCAATATTTCCTCGAGGGTGGTCAGCCCGGCCGCGACTTTCTGCGCCCCGGACAGGCGCAGGCTGCGCATGCCTTCCAAGAAGGCCTGGCGGCGTATGGCGAGCAGGTCGGCGTCGGCGCTGATCAGGGCTTTGAGGCTGTCGCTCAACTGCATGATTTCATATACCCCGGCGCGGCCCCGGTAGCCGGTATCGCGGCATTCCAGGCAGCCGGTGGCGCCGTGGGCATGGCTGGGCAGCGGTGCCTGCCAGGGCCGGGTCAGGCTTTGCCAGTCGCCTTCGTCCAGGGTCAGCGGGGTCTTGCAGTGCGGGCACAGGGTTCGCACCAGGCGCTGGGCCATGACTCCCAGCAGAGTGGCCTTGATCAGGTAAGGCGCGACGCCCAGTTCCAGCAGGCGGCTGATGGCGCCGGGCGCGTCGTTGGTGTGCAGGGTCGACAGCACCAGGTGGCCGGTGAGCGCGGCCTGGATCGCCATCTCCGCGGTTTCCAGGTCGCGGATCTCGCCGATCATGATGATGTCCGGGTCCTGGCGCATCAGCGCGCGCACGCCGCTGGCGAAGGTCAGCTCGATGTTGTGCTGGACCTGCATCTGGTTGAACGCCGGCTCGACCATCTCGATCGGGTCCTCGATGGTGCAGAGGTTGACCTCCGGCGTCGCCAGTTTCTTCAGGGTGGTGTACAGGGTGGTGGTCTTGCCCGAACCGGTGGGGCCGGTGACCAGGATGATGCCGTTGGGCTGGCGGGTCATTTCCTGCCAGCGCCGCAGGTCGTCGCTGGAGAACCCCAACTGGTCGAAGTCCTTGAGCAGCACCTCGGGGTCGAAGATGCGCATGACCATCTTTTCGCCGAAGGCGGTGGGCAGGGTCGACAGGCGCAATTCCACTTCGCCGCCTTCCGGGGTCTTGGTCTTGACCCGGCCATCCTGGGGTTTGCGTTTTTCCGCGACGTTCATCCGGCCCAGGCTTTTCAGGCGGCTGACCACGGCCATGGTGACCTGGGGCGGGAACTGATAGACGTTGTGCAGCACCCCGTCGATGCGAAAGCGCACGGTGCCTTGTTCGCGGCGCGGCTCGATGTGGATATCGCTGGCCCGTTGCTGGAACGCGTACTGGAATAGCCAGTCGACGATGTTGACGATGTGCGCGTCGTTGGCGTCGGGCTCCTGATCGCTGGCGCCGAGGTTGAGCAGTTGTTCGAAGTTGCCTGGGGCATGGCTTTTCTGGTCGGCGCTGGCACCGGTGACCGACTTGGCCAGGCGGAAGAACTCCACGGTCAGGCGCTGGATTTCCACCGGGTTGGCCACCACCCGCTTGATCGGCAGTTTCAACACGTGGGTCAGGTCGGCTTCCCAGGCGCTGACGTAAGGCTGGGCGCTGGCCACCGTGATGGCTTCGGCGTCGATCGACACCGCGAGGATCTTGTGGCGCTGGGCGAAGGCGTAGGACATCAGCGGCGTCACGGCGGCAACGTCGATTTTCAGCGGGTCGATGCGCAGGTACGGCTGGCCGGCCTGTTGCGCCAGCCACAGGGTCAGGCTTTCCAGGTCCAGGCGCCTGCCGGGCCGGCTGAGGTCGTCCAGATGCTGGCTGGCGAGAAACTCCAGCGGATGCAGCTGGCTGTTGGCGGCATTACGACGGGTGGTCAGGGCGTGTTCGGCCGAGTCCTGGCTGATGAAACCCTGGGCGACCAGGTCGCGCAGCAGATCGTTGAGATCCAGCCAGTGGTCCTGGGTAACGAGAGGAACGGACATGCAGGCTCCTTGTGAACAATCCGGCAGCAGGCGGGTTAGATGCGCCTCTGACCACGCAATGCCAAGAATAGTCCCGGGATGGCGACCGCCAGTCGCCCAAGCGTTGCAGGGTTTTGCCTGGCGCCCTCAGCCGGCGGCCTGCAGCGGCTCGCGCTCGGCCAGTTGCAGCTGTACCGAACACACGCTGATCAGGTTGCGCAGTTTTTCCGCGATGACCTGGGCGCGGTGCCAGCTCAGGCCGTCGAGCAGCACTTCCATCAGCAGCGAACCGTCCTGCTGTTGCACCTGGACCTGCTGCGGCAACAGGGACTGCAGGGCGAAATGATTGAGCACCCGGCACAGCACATCGGCTTCGGCGTCGGTGACCAGTTGGTAATGCACCCGGCAATGGGTGTTGGCGACATTCCACACATCGGCGCGGGAACTGACGGCTTCGAGAGAGGGCATGGGGTTCTCCAGATCAATGGAGAAATTTTTACATTCGGTTGCGGGTATTTCTTATCTAAGATGAACGTATTTTCCGGATTATCGAATTGGATGATTCGTCCTTAAAGATTATTGAGGGTTTTCTATGCATAGCGAGCTGGACGCTTACGACCGCCGCATTCTGGCGCTGCTGCAAGAGGATGCTTCGCTGTCCAGCGCGCAGATCGCCGAGCAGGTGGGGCTGTCGCAGTCACCGTGCTGGCGGCGGATCCAGCGGCTCAAGGAGGAGGGGGTGATCCGTGGCCAGGTGACCTTGCTCGACCGCAAGAAGATCGGCCTCAACACGCAGATCTTCGCCGAGGTCAAACTCAACGCCCACGGCCGTTCCAACTTCACCGAATTCACCGAGGCGATCCGCGGTTTTCCGGAGGTGTTGGAGTGTTATGTGCTGATGGGGGCGGTGGATTTCCTGTTGCGCATCGTCACGGCGGACATCGAGGCGTATGAGCGTTTCTTCTTCGAGAAACTGTCGATGGTGCCGGGGATCCAGGAAGTGAATTCGATCGTGGCGCTGTCGGAGATCAAGTCCACGACCAGCCTGCCCGTCCTGCGTTGATGCAGTTGGCGCTATCGCGAGCAAGCTCGCTCCTACAAGGGGTTACCGCCAACCTGTAGGAGCGAGCTTGCTCGCGATCAGGCCGTTACATGCGCAGCAAGGTCTTCCACGCGCGGTTCTGGAACACCGTGATCGCCTGTTGCTTGCGGGCATCCAGGGTTTCGTCGGTGATCGGCTCGTTGGCCAGTTGCGCCAGCTTGTTCAACTCGCCGTACAGGCGATCCAGCTCCGGGATTTCCAGCACGTTGCGCGCGTGATGCAACCAGGACTGGATGCGTTCGATGCGCGGCAGTTGCTCGGCCAGGTCTTCCGGTTGCTGCTGGTAGCGTGGCAGTTGCAGGGCGCTGGCTTCGTCGGCCAGCAGGCGCGGCAACCAGCTGCCCAGTTGCGCCGCACCCTGACGGTTGCCACGGGTATTGCGCTCGGCGGTCCAGCTGCGGGCCAGCAACCAGCGCGAGGTGTTCAGCGAGAACAGGCCCCAGCGCACGTCCTGCAGCTCTTCGATGAACTGTTCGGGCGCGGCCTTGCGCACGTCTTCGTCGTCCAGGCCGGCTTGTACCAGCGGACGCCAGTCTTCCAGCAGGCCGTCCAGCGACGCGCGCAACTCGGCGGTCGCCTGGCGCGGCGCGGCCTGGCCCAGGCTGCTGACCAGAGCGCGCAGTTCCGCCAGGTTCTCGACCCAGTCCTGCAGCAGACGCCAGTGACCGTTGAAGCGATATTGCTCGGCCAGGCGCTGGCTGCTGCCCAGCAGGTGCCAGGTCAGCGCGGCGAAGGCGTCGTCCAGCGGCGTTTGCGCGCTCAGCTCCGGAGCGGGCAGGCTCAGGGAGTAGCTGTTGGCGTCGAACAGGCGGTAGCCGCGCTCGGCCTTGCTGATATCGCAGGGCATCAGTGGCAGGGTGGCGGCCAGTTCGGCGGCCAGTTCCAGCAGGGCGGCCGGTTCGCCTTCGCGCAGTTCCAGTTCCAGCTCGCAGATCTCTTCCTTCTGCTTGCCGGCGATCACGTGGCCCAGGTCCAGGGCGGCTTCGATCACCACCTTGGCCTTGCCGCGGCCCCAGGCGATTTCCGCGCGTTCGCGGACGAAGTCGGTGGTGAAGATCGGCTTGAGGGTTTTCTTGTCCAGCTCGGCCAGTTGCTCGGGCCAGCATTCGCCGTCGAGTTTCTTAAGGTCGAGCTTGGCTTTGGCCAGGTGCCAGTCGTACTCGTTGCGTTCCGACAGGCCGGCGACGCTCTGGCCGCGGGTCTTGAGGGTCTGGATCACTTCTTCGCCGTCGCGGCGCAGGCGCAGGGCGACCTTGGCGTGGGCCAGGTCGCGCTCGGGCGTGTCGAAGTACTGGTTCATCAGTTCGCGGTGTTCCCAGCCACTTTTGTTGCGTTTTTTCAGGAGCGGGTGCTCACGCAGGGCGGCGAGGGTTTCGCGGCTGACGCGGAGTTTGATTTCGGTTTCTTTCTGCATGGCCGGAAAATCCAGGATCGGGAGCGCAGCCGGGGGAAATGTGTGGCTGCCAAGGCCGTGCAGTGTACAGGACTCGCCGCGTCGAGGTGCCGTGGCGGTTTATTCCTGTCGCAGGATGGCTCTATGATGGACTTCATCTTGGAGCCCGGGAGCCAGCGCATGCCATTGCCGTCCATGAAAGAGCAGTTCGCTGCGCTGATTGCCACACCTTCGGTCAGCTGTACCCAGCCGGCGCTGGATCAGTCCAATCGTGCGGTCATAGACCTGTTGGCGAGCTGGCTCGGCGACCTGGGTTTTGCCTGCGACATCCAGCAGGTCAGCCCCGGCAAGTTCAATCTGCTCGCCAGTTTCGGCAGCGGCCCCGGCGGCCTGGTGCTGGCCGGACACAGCGACACCGTGCCCTACGACGGCGCGTTGTGGCAGACCGACCCGCTGAAGCTCACCGAGGTCGACGGACGCTGGGTCGGCCTCGGCAGCTGCGACATGAAAGGCTTTTTCGCCCTGGTCATCGAGGCGGTCCGGCCGCTGCTGGACCAGCCTTTCAAGCAGCCATTGCTGATCCTCGCCACCTGTGACGAGGAAAGCTCCATGGCCGGCGCCCGGGCCCTGGCCGAAGCCGGCCGGCCACTGGGGCGCGCCGCGGTGATCGGCGAGCCGACCGGGCTGCGGCCGATCCGCATGCACAAAGGCGTGATGATGGAGCGCATCGATATTCTCGGGCGCAGCGGCCATTCCTCCGACCCGAGCCTGGGCCATAGCGCCCTGGAAGCCATGCACGATGCCATCGGCGAACTGCGCGGCCTGCGCCTGGCGTGGCAGCGCGAATTTCGTAACCCGCAGTTCAGCGTGCCGCAGCCGACCCTGAACCTTGGGTGTATCCACGGTGGCGACAACCCGAACCGGATCTGCGGTCAGTGCTCGCTGGAGTTCGACCTGCGGCCGTTGCCGGGCATGGACCCGCAGGCGCTGCGCGCGGCCATTCGGCAGAAGCTGGTGCCCGTGGCCGAGCGGCATCAGGTGAAGATCGACTATGCGCCGCTGTTCCCCGAAGCGCCGGCCTTCGAGCAGGCCGAAGACTGCGAACTGGTGCGGGTGGCCGAACGCCTGACCGGCCATCGCGCCGAAGCAGTGGCGTTCGGCACCGAAGCGCCTTATCTTCAGCGCCTTGGCTGCGAGACAGTGGTGCTGGGCCCGGGCGACATCGCCTGTGCTCACCAGCCGGGGGAATACCTCGAAATGTCACGCTTGCAGCCTACCGTGCATCTACTACGTGAACTGATTAACCATTACTGCCTGACGCCGGCCTGATTTCTACTAAATCACCGACGGCCAAGCCCGTACCTCAAGGAGAGCGAGCGTGTCGCCAAGCCTGTTCCGACGATAACCACCAGCCCGCTGTGCGTTTTCCCGTTTCGTCCTTTTATAGGCTGCTTCTTATTTACAGGCTCAGGTTATGCCCGATTACGTCAATTGGCTTCGTCACGCTTCTCCTTATATCAATGCCCACCGCGACTGCACCTTCGTGGTCATGCTGCCCGGCGACGGCGTAGAACATCCGAACTTCGGCAACATCGTCCACGACCTGGTGCTGCTGCACAGCATGGGTGTGCGCCTGGTGCTGGTGCATGGCTCGCGTCCACAGATCGAAACCCGCCTGGCCGCGCGCGGCCTGACCCCGCATTACCACCACGGCATGCGCATCACCGATGCGGCGACCCTGGAATGCGTGATCGACGCCGTCGGCCAGTTGCGCATCGCCATCGAAGCGCGGCTGTCCATGGACATGGCGTCCTCGCCGATGCAGGGTTCGCGGCTGCGGGTCGCCAGCGGCAACCTGGTGACCGCCCGGCCGATCGGCGTGCTCGAAGGTGTCGACTATCACCACACCGGCGAAGTGCGCCGGGTCGATCGCAAGGGCATCAACCGCCTGCTGGACGAGCGCTCGATCGTACTGCTGTCGCCCTTGGGCTACTCGCCGACCGGGGAAATCTTCAACCTCGCCTGCGAAGACGTCGCCACCCGCGCGGCCATCGACCTGGCTGCCGACAAACTGCTGCTGTTCGGCGCCGAGCGTGGCCTGCTGGATGAAAGCGGCAACCTGGTGCGCGAACTGCGTCCGCAGCAGGTGCCGGCGCATTTGCAGCGTCTGGGCGGCAACTATCAGGCGGAACTGCTGGATGCCGCGGCCGAAGCCTGTCGGGGCGGAGTAGGGCGCAGCCATATCGTCAGCTACGCCGAAGACGGCGCGCTGCTGACCGAGCTGTTCACCCGTGACGGTGGCGGTACGCTGGTGGCCCAGGAGCAGTTTGAACTGGTCCGCGAGGCGGCCATCGAGGACGTCGGCGGTCTGCTGGATCTGATCAGCCCGCTGGAAGAGCAGGGGATTCTGGTGCGGCGTTCCCGCGAGGTGCTGGAGCGTGAGATCGAGCAGTTCAGCGTGGTTGAGCGCGAGGGGATGATCATCGCCTGTGCCGCGCTCTACCAGATCGCCGACTCCGACGCCGGGGAGCTGGCCTGCCTGGCGGTGAACCCGGAATACCGCCACGGCGGTCGCGGCGACGAACTGTTGGAAAGGATCGAAACCCGGGCCCGGGCCCAGGGCCTGAAAACCCTGTTTGTCCTCACCACCCGTACCGCCCACTGGTTCCGCGAACGCGGTTTCGCACCTAGCAGTGTCGAGCGCCTGCCTTCTGCGCGGGCCTCGCTGTACAACTACCAGCGCAACTCGAAGATCTTCGAAAAAGCCCTCTGAGCATCACTCCCTTCGGCAACCCGCTCTTGACAGGAGCGGGTTTTTGCTGCACTCGCTGCAAGCGATTTGTGTTTCAGAAAAATAAATTCGCGTGACACAAAAACTGTAACAAATTGACGCGACCATCGGCGCGAAGCCATTATTGCGTCGCCTTTTTGATACTGGTTGACGTATCTGGCTTATGTTTTAACTGATCGATCTAAAGATCAGCGGGGAAATACCATTCAGGAATCAGACGGTACGCCGATACCTTGTGCCACGGCTTAAGCAGGCATATCTACTGATATTCCAGAACGGTATGAAAAAGAATGAAATAATTCTTTTTGGGATTATGGAAAACTCATTACCCTGCAAGGAGCAAATCATCGCGATTAGACCTTGGTCGTAGACACAGTTGGTTACGATTGACTTATGAGTCACGGTCTGGCGCTAATCGCCCACCGATGGACCCGGGGCATCAGACCCTGGGCCTGAGTACACAAGAATTAGAAACGAGAGGAGCGAAACATGAACAAGTCCACCTTGGCCCTGGCTGTGGCCGTTGGGGTTCTGGCGCAGCAGGCAGGCGCCGCCGGTTTCATCGAAGACAGCAAGGCCACTCTGGGTCTGCGTAACTTCTATATCAATACTGATAACCGTGATGCCGATACCAAGGCGTCCGGCGCACAGAACAAGCAGGAAGAGTGGGGCCAAGGCTTTCAGCTCAACTTCATTTCCGGTTACACCGAAGGCACCGTTGGTTTCGGTCTCGACGCCATCGGCCTGCTGGGTATCAAGCTGGACTCGGGCGGCGGCACCAACGGCGCCTCTGCTACTTCTTACGGCGGCACCGTCTTCCCGAGCGAGTCCAACGGCAAAGCAGTCGATAACTACTCCAGCCTGGGCCTGACTGCCAAAGCCAAGATCTCTCAGACTGAGCTGAAGCTCGGTACCCTGCAGCCAAAACTGCCAGTCATCGTGACCAACGATGGCCGTATGCTGCCGCAAACCTTCCAGGGCGGTCAGATCACCTCGAACGACATCAAGGACCTGACACTGGTTGGCGGTCAGATCGAGCATGCCAAGGGTCGTAACTCCAGCAACAACGAAGAACTGTCGATTGCCGGCGCCAACGCGCACACCGCTGCTGGTCGCGACAGCAACAAGTTCATCTACGGTGGTGGTGACTACAAGATCACTAAAGATCTGACCGCTCAGTACTACTACGGCAACCTGAAAGACTTCTACAAGCAGCACTTCGTTGGCCTGCTGCACAACTGGGCTATCGGCCCGGGCGTATTGAAGTCTGACCTGCGCTACTTCAACAGCCGCGACGACGGTGCCAACGGCCATGACTCGGCCTACTACACCACCGGTGACTACGGTACCGGCATCACCAAGGGCAAGGTTGATAACAACCTGATCAGCGGCCTGTTCCTGTACTCGGTTGCCGGTCATACCTTCGGTGGTGGCTACCAGGTCAGTAACGGTGACAGCGATTTCCCTTGGCTGAACCAGGGTGACGGTTCGTCGGCTTACCTGACTACCGACATGCAGATCGCCAAGTTCGCCCGTGCTGGCGAACGTACCTGGCAAGCTCGCTACTCCTACGATTTCGCCAAGGTAGGCGTGCCCGGCTTGACCGCTGGTGTGATCTATCTGCGTGGCGATAACATCGACACTTCCGGCAAAGAGGGTTCCGTTACCCCTCAGCGGACTGTTTCGGCGACCAACGCCAGCGAGTGGGAACGCGACCTGACCGTGGCCTACGTGATTCCGGAAGGTCCACTGAAAAACCTCGGCCTGACCTGGAAAAACGCCATGTGGCGTAACGACATTCCGGGCCAGCGCTCGCAGGACGAAAACCGCCTGATCGTCAGCTACTCGATCCCGCTGTTGTAATCCGACGTTAAAACCTCGCCCGGCGCAATGCCGGGCGAGGTGTTGTCATCCAGGTCGGACCCACCCCCGTAGGTCCTCCCCGAAACCCCTCTTTACAGCTACTCAAGGCCTTCTCGAACCTTGTCGAGGATGGTGTGCCCTGGGCGTGCGCGAATCCAGTGAAGAGATTTTTAATATTCCTTTACAGTCTAAATAAATCGATATTTATTCTTTTTAAATATTCCCAGGCGCAGGCACAGTAGGGTTCATAACGCACTCACAGGAGCAGCAACATGAGCCTCAGACTTGGCGACATCGCCCCCGACTTCGAACAGGATTCCAGTGCCGGCAAGATTCGCTTCCACGAGTGGCTCGGCGACAGTTGGGGCGTGCTGTTTTCCCATCCGGCGGACTTCACCCCGGTGTGCACCACCGAACTGGGATTCACCGCCAAGCTCAAGGAGCAGTTCGCCCAGCGCGGCGTGAAAGCCATTGCCCTGTCGGTGGACCCGGTGGACTCGCACCACAAGTGGATCGAGGACATCAACGAAACCCAGAACACCCTCGTCAACTTCCCGATCCTGGCTGACGCCGACCGCAAGGTCTCGGACCTGTACGACCTGATCCACCCGAATGCCAACGACACCCTGACCGTGCGTTCGCTGTTCGTCATCGACCCGAACAAGAAGGTGCGCCTGACCATCACTTATCCGGCCAGCACCGGGCGCAACTTCCACGAGATCCTGCGGGTGATCGACTCGCTGCAACTCACCGACAACTACAAGGTGGCCACCCCGGCCAACTGGCAGGACGGTGATGAAGTGGTGATCGTGCCGTCGCTCAAGGACGAAGAGGAAATCAAGAAACGCTTCCCCAAAGGTTATCGCGCGGTCAAACCCTACCTGCGCCTGACTCCACAGCCGAATCGCTGACCCAAGACCGTAGGAGCGAGCGGGCGGCGATCCGACTTGCCCGCGAAAAGCGCGATTCGGTGCGCTGGGTCAGGGATGACGCTATCGCGGGCAAGCCTCGCTCCTACGGGGCCGTATTCACAAAGCAGGGGTTTTAAGGCCGTTTCGACGGCCTATTTTTTTGCCTGGAAAATGGCTCTTCTTATATTCATTTAAGGAATAAACAAATGAAAAAATAAGATTTATGGATATATAAATAGACTGTTAAGGTCTGCTCAGCTCAGCGAGATCGCAAACCGCGAATCGCCCATTACCGCTAAAGGAAACCTCTGCATGCTGGTCGTCTCACTCGGTGGCAGTCCCAGCCAACGCTCCCGCTCCGGGGTGCTGCTGGAACACGCCAAACGCTGGTTGCAGCAACAAGGTGTGGAAGTGGTCGACTATCAGGTGCGGGATTTCCCGGCCGAGGACCTGCTCCATGCGCGCTTCGACAGCCCGATGGTGATCGACCTATTGCAACAGATCGAACAGGCCGATGGCCTGCTGATCGCCACCCCGGTCTACAAGGCATCGTTTTCCGGTGCGCTGAAAACCGTGCTCGACCTGCTGCCGGAACGCGCCCTGAACCACAAGGTGGTGCTGCCGATGGCCACGGGCGGCAGCATCGCCCACATGCTGGCGGTGGACTACGCACTCAAGCCGGTGCTGTCGGCCCTGAAGGCCCAGGAGATGCTCCAGGGCATCTTCGCCGAAGACAGCCAGATCGCCTACGGCGAAGGCAGCGCCCAGGCGCAGCTGGCACCGGCGCTGGAGCAGCGTTTGCGCGAAGCCCTGGAACAGTTCCACAGCGCCATGGCGCGGCGTCCCAAGCCGCTGGACCCGAATCTGTTGAATGACCGTTTGTTGAGTGCTCGCTGGAGCATTTGAGTCCTACCCGATTCTGAAGTACTGGCCTTACTTAGCCGCCAACGGCCTAGCAGGTGCAGCCAAAACCCAACAGCAAAAAGGAGAGCGCCATGCGCCCTGTGATTTTGCGTCGTGGTCTGGTCGCTCTGTTTGCTGCGGCTGTGTCCTTCGGCGCCATCGTTCAAGCCCAAGCGGCCGAAACCCTGCGTATCGGCTATCAGAAATACGGCACCCTGGTGCTGCTCAAGGCCAAGGGCTCGCTGGAGAAGCGCCTGGCGGAGCAGGGCGTGCAGGTGCAATGGACTGAGTTCCCCGGTGGCCCGCAGTTGCTGGAAGGGCTGAACGTCGGCTCCATCGACTTCGGCGTCACCGGCGAGACCCCGCCCGTATTCGCCCAGGCCGCCGGTGCCGACCTGTTGTACGTGGCCTACGAGCCACCGGCGCCGACCAGCGAAGCGATCCTGGTCCCCAAGGATTCGCCGATCAAGTCGGTGGCGGAGCTCAAGGGCAAGAAGGTGGTCCTCAACAAGGGCTCCAACGTGCACTACCTGCTGGTCCGCGCCCTCGAAGACGCCGGCCTCAAGTACAGCGACATCCAGACCGTATTCCTGCCGCCCGCCGATGCCCGCGCCGCCTTCGAGCGTGGCAGCGTCGATGCCTGGGTGATCTGGGACCCCTATCAGGCGGCGGCCGAGCAGCAGCTGCAAGCCCGCACCCTGCGTGACGGCAGCGGCATCGTCGACAACCACCAGTTCTACCTGGCAACCAGACCCTACGCGCAACAGCACCCCGAAGTGATCAAGACCCTGGTGGAAGAAGTGCGCGCGGTGGGCGAATGGTCCAAGGCCAACCCGGACGAGGTGACCCAGCAGGTGGCGCCACTGCTCGGCCTGCCGGCGGACATCACCCTGACCTCGGTGAAACGCCAGGGCTATGGCGCGCACTTCCTGACCCCGGACGTGGTGGCGGCCCAGCAGAAAATCGCCGACAGCTTCCACCAGCTCAAGCTGATTCCCAAACCCCTGAGCATCAAAGACGTGATCTGGACGCCTCCAGCCGCCGTTGCCAAAGCGCCGTAACTCGATCCCATTAGGAGACAACTCCATGAGCCTCAATATTTTCTGGTTCCTGCCTACCCACGGCGACGGCCATTACCTTGGCACCGCCGAAGGCGCTCGCGCCGTCGACCACGGCTATCTGCAGCAGATCGCCCAGGCGGCCGACCGCCTCGGTTTCGGCGGCGTGCTGATTCCCACCGGACGTTCCTGCGAGGATTCCTGGCTGGTGGCGGCCTCGCTGATCCCGGTGACCCAGCGCCTGAAGTTCCTGGTCGCCCTGCGCCCGGGGATCATTTCCCCGACGGTGGCGGCACGCCAGGCGGCAACCCTGGATCGCCTGTCTGGCGGCCGGGCGCTGTTCAATCTGGTGACCGGCGGCGATCCGGACGAACTGGCCGGTGACGGCCTGTTCCTCAGCCATGAAGAGCGCTACCAGGCTTCGGTGGAGTTCACCCGCATCTGGCGCCGGGTGCTGGAAGGCGAAACCGTCGATTACGACGGCCAGCACATCAGCGTGAAGGGCGCCAAGCTGCTCTATCCGCCGATCCAGCAACCGCGTCCACCGCTGTACTTCGGCGGCTCTTCGGAAGCCGCGCAGGACCTGGCCGCCGAGCAGGTGGACATGGTCCTGACCTGGGGCGAACCACCGGCCGCGGTGGCCGAGAAGATCGAGCAGGTCCGGGCCAAGGCCGCCAAGCAGGGGCGCAGCGTGCGCTTCGGCATTCGCCTGCATGTGATCGTGCGTGAAACCAACGCCGAGGCCTGGCAGGCGGCCGAGCGCCTGATCTCCCATCTGGACGACGACACCATCGCCCGCGCCCAGGCGTCACTGGCGCGTTTCGACTCGGTCGGCCAGCAACGCATGGCGGCCCTGCACGGCGGGCGTCGCGACAAGCTGGAAGTCAGCCCCAACCTCTGGGCCGGCGTCGGCCTGGTACGGGGCGGCGCGGGCACCGCGCTGGTCGGCGATGGCCCGACCGTGGCGGCGCGGATGCAGGAGTACGCGGACCTTGGTATCGATACCTTTATCTTCTCCGGTTACCCCCACCTGGAAGAGTCGTACCGGGTGGCCGAGCTGCTGTTCCCGCACCTGGATATCGAACGTCCCGAGCTGCCCAAGGGCGCCGGCTACATCAGCCCGTTCGGCGAAATGGTCGCCAACGACATCATCCCCAAAGCTGCGTCCCAGAGCTGAGGCGCGGCCATGAACAGACAAACCTTGTTCCATCGCCTGGCACCCTGGGCCCTGCCGCTGCTGTTACTGGCGGTGTGGCAGTTGTCGGTCTCGGCCGGCTGGCTGTCGACGCGAATCCTGCCGGCACCCAGCGCGGTGATCGAAGCCGGGGTCGGCCTGGTGCGCAGCGGCGAAATCTGGACCCACCTGGCTATCAGCGGCTGGCGCGCGGCGATCGGTTTCCTGATCGGCGGCGGCATCGGCCTGGCCTTGGGCTTTATCACCGGCCTGTCGAAGTGGGGCGAGCGCCTGCTGGACAGCTCGGTGCAGATGATCCGCAACGTGCCGCACCTGGCGCTGATTCCCCTGGTGATCCTGTGGTTCGGCATCGATGAGTCGGCGAAGATTTTCCTGGTGGCCCTGGGCACCCTGTTCCCGATCTACCTGAACACCTACCACGGCATCCGCAACGTCGATCCGGCGCTGGTGGAAATGGCGCGCAGCTATGGCCTGTCCGGCTTCGCCCTGTTCCGCCAGGTGATCCTGCCGGGCGCCTTGCCTTCGATCCTGGTAGGCGTGCGGTTTGCCCTGGGCTTTATGTGGCTGACGCTGATCGTCGCGGAAACCATCTCCGCCAGCTCCGGCATCGGTTATCTGGCGATGAACGCCCGGGAGTTCCTGCAGACCGACGTGGTGGTGCTGGCCATCGTCCTGTATGCCGTGCTCGGCAAACTGGCGGACCTCGCCGCGCGCGGCCTGGAGCGTGCCTGGCTGCGTTGGCATCCGGCCTATCAAGTGGCCAGGGGAGGTGCGCAATGACGGCTCAACAACCTCCACGCCTGCTGCGCGGTATTCCGCTGGCGGTGCGCAAGCTGCAAAAGACCTTCGGTTCGCGCCAGGTGCTGCGCGAGATCGACCTGCATATTCCGGCCGGGCAATTCGTCGCGGTGGTCGGCCGTAGCGGTTGCGGCAAGAGCACCTTGCTGCGCTTGCTGGCCGGCCTCGACAAACCCACCGGCGGTGAACTGCTGGCCGGTGCCGCGCCGCTGAGCCAGGCCATCGAGGACACCCGCCTGATGTTCCAGGAGGCGCGCCTGCTGCCCTGGAAGAAGGTCATCGACAACGTCGGCCTGGGCCTCAAGGGCGATTGGCGCCCCCAGGCCCTGGAAGCCCTGGAGGCAGTGGGCCTGGCCGATCGCGCCAACGAGTGGCCGGCCGCCTTGTCCGGTGGCCAGAAGCAGCGGGTGGCCCTGGCCCGGGCGCTGATTCACCAGCCACGCCTGTTGCTGCTGGACGAGCCTCTGGGCGCGCTGGATGCCCTGACCCGGATCGAGATGCAGCAACTGATCGAGCGCCTGTGGCAGCAGCATGGCTTCACTGTCCTGCTGGTGACCCACGATGTCAGCGAAGCGGTGGCGGTGGCCGACCGGGTGATCCTGATCGAAGAAGGCGAGGTCGGTCTCGACCTGCTGGTGGAGCTGCCGCGCCCACGGATGCGTGGCTCCCATCGATTGGCGGCGCTGGAAGCCGAAGTACTCAACCGCGTGTTGTCGCTGCCCGGGTCGCCGCCCGAGCCGGAACCCGTTTCACCCTTGCCCACGCAATTGCGTTGGGCTCAGTAACAACCTCACACCTTCTACCACGACAGGAATCAACATCATGACTATCAAGGCCATCAACGTTCGCAACCAGTTCAAAGGCACCATCAAGGAAATCGTCGAAGGCGACGTGCTCTCGGAAATCGACGTGCAGACCGCCTCCGGCATCGTCACGTCGGTGATCACCACCCGTTCGGTCCGGGAGTTGGAACTGGCGATCGGCAGCGAAGTGATCGCGTTCGTGAAATCCACCGAGGTATCGATCGCCAAGTTGTGATCGGTGCGCGACAACCGGCCCCGGATGGCGTGAGCCCTTCGGGGCTTTTTTGTGGGCGCTGACGGCTACAGGGCAGGGCGCTTTGGCAGGTAAGGCGGCAGGTACAGCCCCAGGTAGGCATCGAACACCCGCATGCCTTCCTCGGCCATGCGCTCAGTGATCTGCCCATGCTGCTGGACCGAGCGCGCGTAGACGCGGTCGCCCAGCTCCATGGCCAGGGCGAACACATCGACGTCCGCGGGCAGTACCGGCAGCTGGAAGTGCTGGTCGAACAGCTTGTGCATCAGGTCGCCCAGTTCGATGTCGTGCTGGCGGTCGGCCTGGGTGACCTCGGTGAGGCCATGCTGGGCCAGGATCAACTGGCGGGCCGCGGCGTCGGCGCTGTAGATGGCGAGCATGCGCTGTTCGACCAGGCGCGACAGGTCGTGCCAGCTGCCGAGGGCGGTGTGGTCGATGGGCTCTTGCAGGCAGGCGCGGAACGCGGCGTGGACGTCGGCGGTCAGGGCTTCGAGCAGGGCGGGAACGCTGGCGAAGAAGTGGTAGACCGAGGAGGGTGGAATCTCCGCGCGCTCGGCCACGCTGTAGATCGACAGGCTGGCCACGCCCTCGGCGGCAAGCAGGGTGCGGGCGGCATCGAGTATCGAGTCGATCCGGGCCTGGCTGCGTGCGCGGGGTTTGCGGGGGGTGGCTACGCGTGTCATGGGAGTCTCCTGCGGGGCAGCGGGCATTGTACGAGGCGTGTCGGGTGTTGTCTGCCAGGACGCCTTCGCGGGCAAGCCTCGCTCCTACAAGGTGGAAATGGCATACGCTCCGATCCTGTAGGAGCGAGGCTTGCCCGCGATCCGCCGCAAGGCGGCCATAAAAAACGCCACGGGCCTTTGCGGCCGGTGGCGTTTTTTTGCTGCAGCCGCTTACACGGTGTGCAGGTACCAGTTGTACTCGAGGTCGGAGATTGAGTGCTCGAACTCCTCCAGCTCGCTTTCTTTACAGGCCACGAAGATATCGATGTATTTCGGATCGATGTACTTGGCCATGACTTCGCTGTCGTCCAGCTCGCGCAATGCATCGCGCAGGTTGTTCGGCAGGCTCTGCTCGTTCTGCTCGTAGGAGTTGCCTTCGGTTGGCGCGCCCGGTTCGACCTTGTTGACCAGACCGTGGTGCACGCCCGCCAGCACCGAAGCCATCAGCAGGTACGGGTTGGCATCGGCACCGGCGACACGGTGTTCGATGCGCACGGCATCGGAAGAACCGGTCGGTACGCGGATGGCCACGGTACGGTTGTCCAGGCCCCAGCTCGGCGAGTTCGGCACGTAGAACTGCGCGCCGAAACGGCGGTAGGAGTTGACGTTCGGGCAGAGGAAAGCCATCTGCGCCGGTAGGGTCTCGAGCACACCGCCGATCGCGTGACGCAGTGCGGCGTTCTGCTCGGGATCCTCGCTGGCAAAAATATTCTTGCCGTCCTTGTCCAGGACCGAAATGTGGACGTGCAGACCATTACCCGCCTGGCCTGGGTAAGGCTTGGCCATGAAGGTGGTGTCCATCTCATGGTCGTAGGCGATGTTCTTGATCAGACGCTTGAGCAGTACCGCATAGTCGCAAGCCTTGATCGGGTCGGCGACGTGGTGCAGGTTCACTTCGAACTGCGCCGGAGCACTTTCCTTGACGATGGCGTCGGCCGGGATGCCTTGTTCTTTCGCGCCTTCGAGAATGTCCTGCAGGCAGTCGACGTACTCGTCGAGGTCGTCGATCAGGTAGACCTGGGTCGAATGCGGGCGCTTGCCGGAGATTGGCGAGCGTGGCGGCTGTGGCCGGCCATTCACATTCTCCTGGTCGATCAGGTAGAACTCCAGCTCGAAAGCCGCGCAGATGGTCAGGCCCAGCTCGTCGAACTTGGCAACGACTTGACGCAGCACTTCGCGCGGGTCGGCGAAGAAAGGGTCGCCTTCGAGTTCGTGCATGGTCATCAGCAGTTGCGCGGTGGGGCGCTTCTGCCAGGGTTCATTGCACAGGGTATCGGGGATTGGATAGCAGATTCGATCGGCGTCGCCGATGTCCAGGCCCAGGCCGGTGCTTTCCACCGTCGAGCCATTGATATCCAGAGCAAATAAAGAGGCCGGCAGGTTGATGCCTTTCTCGTAAACCTTGTGGAGGCTGGTGCGTTCGATGCGCTTGCCGCGCACCACACCATTCATATCCGCAATCAGAAGGTCAACGTACAGAACCTCAGGATGTTCCTTAAGGAACGCGTTCGCTTCGTTAAGCTGAACGGCACGCGGGGGTACCGACATGATGCAACACCTTTGTTGTTAAAAATATCAATCATTGATCTTTTCAGGTTTCAGTCAACCCGAACGGCATGCCGAAGTCAAGCGAGGCCTTTTTTGCCCTAAAAAAGCGCCTGCGGGGCATTTTTGGGGCGCTTTTCTGGCTTCGGAGGGCTTGGCCGCCGCAGCCTTGAGCGGGCCGTGTTGTATTTTTTACGGGGGTGTTGTGTAAAAAAATGAACAAGGCTAAGCTCGATTTAAACCCATAACAGCAATAATACCGGGGTGTTTCATGTCTCGCCTGCCGTTAATCGGCGTCACCGCCTGCTCCAGGCAGATCGGTCTGCATGCTTATCACATCAGTGGCGACAAGTACGTCCGCGCAGTGGCAATAGCAGCCAAGGGCGTGCCCATGATCCTCCCGTCCCTGGCCGATATTCTGAGCCCGTCCGATATTCTGGACGGTCTGGATGGCCTCCTCTTTACCGGTTCACCCTCCAATATCGAACCTTTTCACTATAGCGGTCCCGCCAGCGCGCCGGGAACCGCGCACGACCCTGCCCGTGATGCCAGCACCCTGCCGCTGATCCGCGCCGCGGTGGCGGCCGGGGTTCCGGTATTGGGGATCTGCCGCGGTTTTCAGGAAATGAACGTGGCCTTCGGCGGCAGCCTGCATCAGCGGGTCCACGAAGCCGGTCCGTTCATGGACCACCGTGAGGACGATAGCCAGCCGGTGGAAGTGCAATACGCTCCGGCCCATGCGCTGCATGTGCAGCCGGGCGGGGTGCTGGCCGGCCTCGGCCTGCCGGCGCAGATTGAAGTCAATTCGATTCATGGCCAAGGCGTTGAACGTCTGGCGCCGGGCCTGAAGATAGAGGCCCTGGCACCCGATGGGTTGATCGAAGCCTTCTCTGTCGAGGGGGCGCCGATCGAGGGAGGCAAGGCTTTTGCTTTGGGGGTGCAATGGCACCCCGAATGGCAGGTAAGCTCTAACCCGCACTACCTCGCCATCTTCCAGGCATTTGGCGATGCCTGTCGCAAGCGGGTCATTCAACGCGACGCCAATGCGTCACAAAAACCTGGCTTATAAGAGCCAGGAAACTCACGCCTAGAGGCATTTATGAGTAACAACCTCGACCAGCTCACCGATTGGTTGAAAGACCACAAGATCACAGAAGTCGAATGCATGATTGGCGACCTGACCGGGATTACCCGGGGCAAGATCTCGCCGACCAACAAGTTCATCGCCGAAAAAGGCATGCGCCTGCCCGAGAGCGTGCTGTTGCAGACGGTGACCGGCGACTATGTCGAAGACGACATCTATTACGAACTGCTGGACCCGGCCGACATCGACATGGTCTGCCGTCCGGACCAGAACGCGGTATTCCTCGTGCCCTGGGCCATCGAGCCGACCGCCCAGGTGATCCACGACACCTACGACAAGCAGGGCAACCCGATCGAGCTGTCGCCGCGCAACGTGCTCAAGAAGGTCCTGAAACTCTACGCCGACCACGGCTGGCAGCCGATCGTGGCGCCGGAGATGGAGTTCTACCTGACCAAGCGCAGCGATGACCCGGACTACCCGTTGCAGCCACCGGTCGGTCGCTCCGGGCGCCCGGAAACCGGTCGCCAGTCGTTCTCCATTGAAGCGGCCAACGAATTCGACCCGCTGTTCGAGGACGTCTACGACTGGTGCGAACTGCAGGAGCTGGACCTCGACACGCTGATCCACGAAGACGGCACGGCGCAGATGGAGATCAACTTCCGTCACGGCGACGCCCTGTCCCTGGCCGACCAGATCCTGGTGTTCAAGCGCACCATGCGCGAAGCCGCGCTCAAGCACGAGGTGGCCGCCACCTTCATGGCCAAGCCGATGACCGGCGAGCCGGGCAGCGCCATGCACCTGCACCAGAGCATCATCGACATCGAGACCGGCAAGAACGTCTTCTCCAATGAAGACGGGACCATGAGCCAGCTGTTCCTCAACCACATCGGCGGCCTGCAGAAGTTCATCCCCGAGCTGCTGCCGCTGTTCGCGCCCAACGTCAACTCGTTCCGCCGCTTCCTGCCGGACACCTCGGCACCGGTGAACGTGGAGTGGGGCGAAGAGAACCGCACCGTGGGCCTGCGCGTGCCGGATGCCGGGCCGCAGAACCGCCGGGTGGAAAACCGCCTGCCGGGCGCCGACGCCAACCCTTACCTGGCCATCGCCGCCAGCCTGCTGTGCGGGTTCATCGGCATGGTCGAAGGCCACAACCCGAGCGCGCCGGTGGTCGGCCGCGGTTACGAGCGCCGCAACCTGCGCCTGCCGTTGACCATCGAGGACGCCCTGGAGCGCATGGAAAACAGCAAGACCATCGAGAAGTACCTGGGCAAGAAATTCATCACTGGCTACGTCGCGGTCAAGCGGGCCGAGCATGAAAACTTCAAGCGCGTCATCAGTTCGTGGGAGCGGGAGTTCCTGCTCTTCGCCGTCTGATGCGCGGGGCGCCGTCGTCACCGGCGGCGCCCTCACCGGAAAATCAGGAGAGTTCCAATGACCAGCAACAACCCGCAAACCCGTGAGTGGCAAACCCTCAGCAGCGAGCACCACCTGGCCCCGTTCAGCGACTTCAAGCAATTGAAGGAGAAGGGCCCGCGGATCATCACCAACGCCGAGGGCGTTTATCTCTGGGACAGCGAGGGCAACAAGATCCTCGACGGCATGGCCGGGCTGTGGTGCGTGGCCATCGGTTATGGCCGCGAAGAACTGGCCGACGCCGCCAGCAAGCAGATGCGCGAGCTGCCGTACTACAACCTGTTCTTCCAGACCGCCCACCCGCCGGCGCTGGAACTGGCCAAGGCCATCTCCGATGTGGCCCCCAAGGGCATGAACCATGTGTTTTTCACCGGCTCGGGCTCCGAAGGCAACGACACCATGCTGCGCATGGTTCGCCACTACTGGGCGATCAAGGGCCAGCCGAAGAAGAAAACCATCATCAGCCGCGTCAACGGCTATCACGGCTCCACCGTGGCCGGCGCGAGCCTGGGCGGCATGACCTATATGCACGAACAGGGCGACTTGCCGATCCCGGGCATCGTGCATATCCCGCAGCCTTACTGGTTCGGCGAAGGCGGCGACATGACCCCGGACGAGTTCGGGATCTGGGCGGCCAACCAGCTGGAAGAGAAGATTCTCGAAGTCGGCGTCGATAACGTCGGTGCCTTCATCGCCGAGCCGATCCAGGGCGCGGGCGGTGTAATCGTGCCGCCAGAAAGCTACTGGCCGCGGATCAAGGAAATCCTCGCCAAGTACGACATCCTGTTCGTCGCCGACGAGGTGATCTGTGGGTTCGGGCGGACCGGTGAGTGGTTCGGTAGCGATTTCTACGACCTCAAGCCGGACATGATGACCATCGCCAAGGGCCTGACCTCCGGCTACATCCCCATGGGTGGCCTGATCGTGCGCGACGAAGTGGTGGCGGTGCTCAACGAGGGCGGCGATTTCAACCACGGTTTCACCTATTCCGGGCACCCGGTGGCCGCCGCCGTGGCCCTGGAAAACATCCGCATCATGCGCGACGAAAAAATTATCGAGCGCGTCAAGGCAGAAACGGCACCGTATTTGCAGAAACGCCTGCGGGAACTGAACGATCACCCGCTGGTGGGTGAGGTTCGCGGAGTCGGCCTGTTGGGCGCCATCGAGCTGGTTCAGGACAAGGCCACCCGTGCGCGGTATGTCGGAAGAGGCGTCGGCATGATCTGTCGGCAGTTCTGCTTCGACAATGGCCTGATCATGCGCGCCGTGGGCGACACCATGATCATCGCTCCGCCCCTGGTGATCACCAAGGAGGAGATCGATGAGCTGGTGAGCAAGGCCCGCAAGTGCCTGGACCTGACCTTGAGTGCGTTACAGGGCTAAGTGCTAGGCTCTGAGCGGAGTATCCCGCGGTACTTCGCTCGGGGCGGCCATAAAGGATGGGGTCTTCTGTTGAAAGCCCGCCTTGGAACTTGCCAGACTACCGCCTGTTTTTAGTTGCCTGGCAACCGGTCGCTGAACACAAGGTTAAAAAGAATAATTGGAGCATGACGCATGAAGGCAATAGGTATGAAGAAAGCTGGCAAGACCCTCCTCGCCATGTCCCTGATGGGCGCGATGGCGGCAGTGGCCCAGGCAGACGACAAAGTGCTGCACGTTTACAACTGGTCCGACTACATCGCACCTGACACCATCGCGAACTTCGAAAAAGAGTCCGGGATCAAGGTGGTCTACGACGTTTTCGATAGCAACGAGACCCTGGAAGCGAAACTGCTGGCAGGCAAGTCCGGTTACGACGTGGTCGTGCCGTCGAACAACTTCCTGGCCAAGCAGATCAAGGCCGGCGTTTATCAGGAGCTGGACGTCTCCAAGTTGCCCAACTGGAAAAACCTGAACCAGGATCTGCTCAAGGCGGTTTCGGTCAGTGACCCGGGCAACAAGCACGCTTTCCCATACATGTGGGGTTCCATCGGCATCGGCTACAACCCGGAGAAGGTCAAGGCTGCGCTGGGCGTCGACAAGATCGATTCCTGGGACACCCTGCTCAAGCCCGAGAACATCGCCAAACTCAAGGGCTGCGGCGTGAGCTTCCTCGACTCGCCAACCGAAATGATCCCGGTCGCGCTGCATTACCTGGGCCTGCCGACCGACAGCCAGAAGAAAGACGACATCAAGAAAGCCGAAGAGCTGTTCCTCAAGATCCGTCCTTCGATCACCTACTTCCACTCCTCCAAGTACATCTCGGACCTGGCCAACGGCAACATCTGCGTAGCGGTCGGCTACTCGGGTGACGTGCAGCAGGCCAAGTCCCGTGCCGCCGAAGCCGGCGACAAGGTGAAGGTCAGCTACGCCATTCCGAAAGAAGGCGCCGGCAGCTTCTACGACATGGTCGCTATCCCCAAGGATGCGGAAAACGTCGAGGGCGCCTACAAGTTCATGACCTTCCTGCAGAAGCCTGAAGTCATGGCCGGCATCACCAACGCCGTGCGTTTCCCGAACGGCAACGCCGCCGCAACGGCACTGGTAGAAAAAGACATCACCAGCGATCCGGGCATCTACCCGCCAGCAGACGTGCAGGCCAAGCTGTATGCGATCGCCGATCTGCCGGCCGCCACCCAGCGTGAGTTGACCCGCAGCTGGACCAAGATCAAATCTGGCAAATAAGCCGGTTTGAGGCAGCAACCGCTGGCTGTCGTCCCCGCGAGGGCGGTCAGCGGTGCAATTAAATGACAGAAAGTTTTGCTGGATCGGTTTATCGAAGGTAAGTTGCGCGCCGGTTTTGTTGCTGGGCAGCTCTTGGCTGTCATGTAGTGCGGGCAACTCAGGCCCAATTGTTGAGAGGACCTCCACTTGCCTATTTCTTTATTTCGCAAAGCCATGCTGGTGGGCGCCGGGCTGACGCTGGCCGTCAGCGCTTATGCCGCGCCGACCGTGCATATTTATAACTGGTCTGACTATATCGGTCAGAGCACATTGGCGGACTTCGAAAAGGCCACCGGCATCAAGCCGCTGTACGACGTGTTCGATTCCAACGAAACCCTGGAAGGCAAGTTGCTCGCCGGTCGTACCGGTTATGACGTGGTCGTGCCGTCCAACCACTTCCTGGGCAAGCAGATCAAGGCCGGGGCGTTCCAGAAGCTCGACAAGGCGCAGCTGCCCAACTATTCCAATCTCGATCCGGTGCTGCTCAAGCGCCTGGAAAAGAACGACCCGGGCAACCAGTACGCCGTGCCTTACCTGTGGGGCACCAACGGCATCGGCTACAACGTCGAGAAGGTCAAGGCCGCGCTGGGCGTGGACAAGATCGACTCCTGGGCCATGCTGTTCGAGCCGGAAAACATCAAGAAGCTGTCGAGCTGCGGCGTGGCCTTCCTCGACTCCGCCGATGAAATGCTCCCGGCGGTGCTCAACTACATGGGCCTGGACCCCAACAGCCAGAACCCCGACGACTACAAGAAGGCCGAAGCCAAGTTGCTGGCGGTGCGGCCTTACGTGACCTACTTCAACTCCTCGAAATACATCTCCGACCTGGCCAATGGCGAAATCTGCGTGGCCGCGGGCTTCTCCGGCGATGTGTTCCAGGCCAAGGCGCGCGCCGCCGAAGCCGGCAAGGGCATCGAAATCGCCTATGTGATTCCCAAGGAAGGCGGCAACCTCTGGTTCGACATGCTGGCCATTCCCAAGGACGCCGGTAACGTCAAGCAGGCCCATGCCTTCATCAATTACCTGCTCAAGCCTGAGGTGATCGCCCAGGTCAGCGATTCCGTCGGTTATGCCAACCCGAACCCCAAGGCGGGCGAGCTGATGGACCAGTCGGTCCGCAAGGACGAAGCCGTTTACCCGGCGCAGGAGATTGTCGACAAGCTGTACGTCAACTCAGAGTTGCCACCCAAGATCCAACGACTCATGACCCGCAGCTGGACCAAGGTCAAGTCGGGCAAATAGCGTCAACCGCTCAAACTATCCTGGGTTCGCCCGCCTTGGGCGAACTGCACTCTTTTTTTCTGGGAGTTTCGTAAATGGCAGTTGCCTCCGGCGCCTACAAGAAAGCCCTCGAGGGCGACCAGACACCGAAGCAGGTGTTGGTCAAAATCGACCGGGTCACGAAGAAGTTCGACGAGACGATTGCCGTGGACGATGTGTCCCTGGAAATCAAGAAAGGCGAGATCTTCGCCCTGCTCGGCGGTTCTGGCTCGGGTAAGTCCACCCTGCTGCGGATGCTCGCGGGGTTCGAACGGCCCACGGAGGGGCGCATCTACCTGGACGGTGTGGACATCACCGACATGCCGCCCTACGAGCGGCCGATCAACATGATGTTCCAGTCCTATGCCTTGTTCCCGCACATGACCGTGGCGCAGAACATCGCTTTCGGCCTGCAGCAGGACAAGATTCCCAAGGCCGAGATCGATGCCCGCGTGGCCGAGATGCTCAAGCTGGTGCAGATGAGCCAGTACGCCAAGCGCAAGCCGCACCAGCTCTCCGGCGGCCAGCGCCAGCGCGTGGCCCTGGCCCGCTCCCTGGCCAAGCGGCCGAAGCTGCTGCTGCTTGATGAACCCATGGGCGCCCTGGATAAAAAGCTGCGCTCGCAGATGCAACTGGAACTGGTGGAGATCATCGAGCGGGTCGGCGTGACCTGCGTGATGGTGACTCACGACCAGGAAGAAGCCATGACCATGGCCGAGCGTATCGCGATCATGCACCTGGGCTGGATCGCCCAGATCGGCAGCCCGATCGACATATACGAAACCCCGACCAGCCGCCTGGTCTGCGAGTTCATCGGCAACGTCAACATCTTTGAGGGCGAAGTGATCGACGACGCCGAAGGCCACGCGACCATCACCTGCAAGGACCTGGACCGCAACATCTACGTGGGCCACGGCATCAGCACCTCGGTGCAGGACAAGTCGGTGACCTACGCCATCCGCCCGGAAAAACTCCTGGTGACCCCGGACATGCCGACCTGCGAATACAACTGGTCGAGCGGCAAGGTGCATGACATCGCCTACCTGGGTGGCCACTCGGTGTTCTACGTCGAGCTGCCGAGCGGCAAGCTGGTGCAGTCGTTCGTGGCCAACGCCGAGCGTCGCGGCGCGCGTCCGACCTGGGGTGACCAGGTGTACGTCTGGTGGGAAGACGACAGCGGCGTGGTACTGCGCTCATGAACATGCGAAAGCTCAAGCGCCGCCTCAATCGAATAATTCCCGGTGGCCGTCAGATGGTCATCGGGGTTCCGTTCCTCTGGCTGTTCCTGTTCTTCATGCTGCCGTTCTTCATCGTCCTGAAGATCAGCTTCGCCGAAGCGGACGTAGCCATTCCGCCGTACACCGAGATCTACAGCTTCATCGACCAGAAGCTGCAGGTGCTGCTCAACCTGGGCAACTACGCGATGCTCGGCGATGACGAGCTGTATATCGCCGCCTACCTCGGCTCGTTGAAGATGGCGTTCTTCAGCACCCTGCTGTGCCTGTTGATCGGCTACCCGATGGCCTATGCCATCGCCAGCGCCCGCAAAGAGCTGCAGACCGTGCTGGTGCTGCTGATCATGATGCCGACCTGGACCGCGATCCTGATCCGCGTCTATGCCTGGATGGGCATCCTCAGCAACAACGGCCTGCTCAACGGCTTCCTGATGAGCATGGGCTTGATCGACGAGCCGCTGCAGATCCTCAACACCAACCTGGCGGTGTATATCGGCGTGGTCTATTCGTACCTGCCGTTCATGATCCTGCCGCTCTACGCCAACCTGGTGAAGCATGATACCAGCCTGCTGGAAGCCGCTTCGGACCTGGGTTCGAGCACTTTCAACAGCTTCTGGAAAATCACCGTGCCGCTGTCGAAGAATGGCATCATCGCCGGCTGCATGCTGGTGTTCATCCCGGTGGTGGGCGAGTTCGTGATCCCGGAACTGCTCGGCGGTCCGGAAACCCTGATGATCGGTAAAGTGCTCTGGCAAGAGTTCTTCAACAACCGTGACTGGCCGGTGGCATCGGCCCTGGCAGTGGTGATGCTGGCGATCCTGATTGTGCCGATCATCCTCTTCAACCGCAGTCAGGCCAAAGAAATGGAGGGCAAGGAATGAAGCGCTTCAGTTTCTCGAACCTGATGCTGGTGGTGGGTCTGCTGTTCATCTACCTGCCGATGCTGATCCTGGTGATCTACTCGTTCAACGCCTCCAAGCTGGTGACGGTCTGGGGCGGCTGGTCGGTGAAGTGGTACGTCGGGCTGCTGGACAACTCGCAACTGATGGGCTCGGTGGTGCGCTCCCTGGAGATCGCCTGCTACACCGCGATCGCCGCGGTGGCCCTGGGTACCCTGGCGGCCTTCGTGCTGACCCGTATCACCCACTTCAAGGGCCGTACGCTGTTCGGCGGCCTGGTCACCGCGCCGCTGGTGATGCCGGAAGTGATCACCGGCCTGTCGCTGTTGCTGCTGTTCGTGGCCATGGCGCAGATGATCGGCTGGCCGCAGGAACGCGGCATCGTCACCATCTGGATCGCCCACACCACGTTCTGCGCGGCCTATGTGGCGGTGGTGGTGTCGGCGCGTCTGCGCGAGCTGGACCTGTCCATCGAAGAGGCGGCCATGGACCTCGGCGCGCGGCCGTGGAAGGTGTTCTTCCTGATCACCATCCCGATGATCGCGCCGTCGCTGGCGGCGGGCGGCATGATGTCCTTCGCCCTGTCCCTGGACGACCTGGTGCTGGCGAGCTTCGTCTCCGGCCCGGGCTCCACCACCTTGCCGATGGAAGTGTTCTCGGCGGTGCGCCTGGGGGTGAAACCGGAGATCAACGCGGTGGCCAGCCTGATCCTGCTGGCGGTGTCGCTGGTGACCTTCCTGGTCTGGTACTTCAGCCGCCAGGCCGAAGAGCGGCGCAAGCGCGCCATCCAGCAAGCCATCGAAGAGGCCGCGGCCGATTCCTGGAAGCAGCCGGACGTGCGCCGCGCACAGGCCCCGGAAGCGGCCTGATACGCGACAGCCGCAAGGCGTTGACCGCGACAAGACATCGCCCCTGTTCAGGGGCGATGTCGTTTTCGGGGGTGGCCCCGGCCTTGAGTGCCGCGTCGACTGGATCGCCAGCCAAGCTGGCTGCTGCGGGTCAGGCGTCGTTCACCACAGGGGTTACTGCGCCGTCCGCGCCGGCAACAGCTTCAGGGTGCTGTGGGTATTGGCCGTGACCTCTTCTTCGTTGAAGTGCGCCTGCTGGTACACCCCTTCGATATAGGCCTCGGCCTGATCCTGATAGTGCTTGTCGAACAGCACGCCGCTTTGCCCGACCGGGTTGATGCTCAGGCTGTGGGCCGGATCGGCGAAGTCGATCAGGCGCCGGGTGGACGGACCATAGGTCACTGGCCAGGGCGCGGGGCCGATCTTGGCCGATTGATTGTTCGGCACTTCGTGGGTGCCGGGCGCGGCGAACGGGCCGACGTTGAACACCCGGTCCAGGGGCTTCTGCAGGCCCAGCGGATGACCGTGGGTCAGGGTATGCGCCTGGCCCCACAGCCACTTCGTCGAGTCGTCGCCAAAGGTTGCCTTGAGATGAGCGAGGCTGGCGCGCCAGGCGACCCTGACGGTGTCGGCGCGGCTTTCCTGGCCCAGGGTGTTGCGGTTGTCCCACCACGGCGAGTCGGCGGAGGCGGCCAGGCGTGGCAGCGCGGCGTCGATCACCCGGGTGGACAGCAGGGTGTCGAAGAAGGCGTCGCCCAGCTCGTCATGGAAAGCGGCATCGGTGAGGTTGAACAGGAACTGGTTGAACAGGGTGGCGCTGGTGGAGTCCAGCGGGTAGTCGCCTTTCCACTGCGCCATTTGCTCCACCAGCTTGAGCTCCTGCGGGTCGCTCACTACTTCGCGCAGGACTGGCAGCAGCGGCGCCAGCAGGCGTGGGCCATAGGCGGTGGTGGTGCCCAGCTGGAGTTTCTGGCTGGCGTCGATATCCCATTTCACGCTCTTGTCGCTGAGCTGGCGGTCCAGTTGCTGGCCACGGTCGGCGAGGTTGTAGTAGCCGGGAATCTCCATGCCGGTGGGTGAGACCGGCTGGAAGTTGGCCGAAACGATATAGCCGCGCGCCGGGTTTTCTTCCTGGGGGTTGGCGCTGAATGGGTAGAAGCCCTCTTTGTCCGCCAGCGAAGTGCTGCCGTCGAGGATGAACGTGCCCTTGGCGCCGATCGGGCGTTTCGGCAACAGCGCCGCGGCCCACCAGCCGATGTCGCCCTTGGCATTGGCCCAGACGATGTTCAAGCCCGGCGCCTGGACCTTGGACGCGGCACTGCGGGCCTTGGCCAGGGTGTCGGCGCGGTTGAGCTGGTAGAAGCCGTCGAGGATCGGATTCGGCGTTTCGAGGAAGGCCCACCACATGGCGATCGGCGTCTTGCCGGCATTGGCCCCGAGCACGTCGTTGACGATCGGCCCGTGGGGCGACTGGCGCAGGATCTGGGTGACCGGCGGCTGGCCCTTCACCGCGATCTGCTGCTCGCTGTTGACCAGGTCGACCCACTTGCCGCGGTACCAGACCTGGTTGGCGTTGTTCGGGTTGACCTTCTCGGCGATCAGGTCCAGATCGTCGTTCTGGAACATGGTCAGGCTCCAGCCGAAGTCCAGGTTGTGGCCGAGAAAGGCGAAGGGCACCAGCGCCTGGTGATGACCGTAGAGTTCGAAGCCCGGTGCCGACAGCTGGGCCTCGTACCACACCGACGGCACCGCGAAGCGGATGTGCGGGTCGCCGGCCAGCAACGGTTTGCCGCTCTTGGTGCGGGTGCCGGACACCGCCCAGGCGTTGCTGCCCTCGAATTGCGGCAGACCGGCGTCGGCCAGGGCCTGCTCGCTCAGCCGGGCGATGGCGCCCAGGTCCTGCCAGTCGCTGGCGGCCAGGCTTGGCGCCAGCGGGCCACGGCCCTTGGCCAGGGCGCCCTTGGGCTGCCAGTCGAGGTCGAAGACTTTCAGGTAGTCGCTGCCGAGCTGGTCGCGCACGTAGGTCAGCAGCGGCTCGGTGCGGAAGGCCGCGGCGAAGCTGTAGGCCATGTAGCCGGCGACGCTGATGCTGTCTTCGGCGGTGAAGGAACGCTTGGGAATGCCCAGGACATCAAATTCGATCGGTTGCGGATGGCTGTTCTGATACTGGTTGACCCCGTCCAGGTAGGCTTGCAGGCCCTTCCAGGCAGGGGACTGGCGATCCAGCCCGGCGACGTAGCTGTCGGCGCGCTCGCGGATGCGCAGGCTGCGGAACAGTTTGTCGGTGTCGAGCAGTTTGGGGCCGAGTATCTCGGCCAGCTCGCCGCGGGCCAGGCGCCGCATGACTTCCATCTGGAACAGTCGGTCCTGGGCGTGGACATAACCCAGCGCGCGGTACAGGTCGGTTTCGTTTTCCGCGCGGATATGCGGCACGCCGCGCTCGTCGTAGCGCACCGTGACCGAGCCCTGCAGGCGCTCCAACTCGACCTGGCCCTGGCGCGACGGCTGCTTGCTGTACAGGTACCAGCCCCCTCCCGCGGCAAGGGCAAGGATCAGGACGACGAGTACGGTCAGGCTGCGTTTCATGGTGACTCCTTGTTCTTTCTGCGATTTGCCTGCCGTGGGGAAGGCAAACATTTAGCACAGGCCTTCTGTGCCGGGCATCCGTTGTCTGCGAAAAGTCAGGAATGCCTTAATCCGTCTGTTTCGGCCATGGACAATAACAGCCCACCGCCAAGGTGTGGGTGGCGCTGACCGCGCGGCCTTCGTGCAGGGCCTGGAGGATAGGTTCGATAAAGCTGTTGCTGGAATTGCAGGTCAGGCCTTCGCTGTAGGGGCCGAAATAGGCCAGGGTGCCGTTGCGGTCCCAGATCGCCACGGCCGGGCTGGCGGGGATCTGCTCCGAGCCGGGCAAGCCGTCGAGGATTTTCAGACGGCTCAGGGTGGCGGGCAACTGGCCGTGGCTGCCGGCCTTCTGCACCGAGTAGAACTCCACGCCCTGTGGGCCGTAGTGTTCGATCAGCTCGGCCAGGTGCTGCTGGTTACCGACATTGCACGGGCAGGCCGGGTCCCAGAAATGCACCAGGCGGATGGCACCTTCGCCGGCGAGGCCAGGAGGCAGTTGCAGCGGGTCGCCGGAAAACACCGCGGTGTGTTCGCTGAAGGTGCGCAGAAAACGTCCCTGGAACCAGTCGTAGGCGACCCACAGCACCCCGGCGCACAGGAGGGCGAGCAGGCTGGCAAGCAGGGTCGTGCGGTAGGGCAGACGCATACGGATCATTCCTCGAAGGTCGCGTAGCTTGCCATGCTTGCCCCGACAGATGAATATCGCAGGCCGATAAAGCCTGTTTCGCGTTCCGCGCCACCCTGGGAAAACCCTTATGCCTGCGACCTTCGACCCCGACCTTCTGCGCGCCAGCCTGCGGCCTCTGGCCGAGGCACAGCCGCTCTCGGCCCAGGCGCAGGCCTATCAGCGTTTCTATGGGCTGGATCTGCCGGTCAAGCGTGGGCTGGGGCGTTTTTCGGTCGGTGGTTTTGAGGTGGTCGGCCAGGTCTGGTGGCCCGAGCAGCCGGTGGCGACCTTGTTTCTGTTGCACGGTTTCTACGATCACATGGGCTTGTACCGGCATGTGATCGAGTGGGCGCTGCAGCGGCAGTGGGCGGTGATTGCCTGCGACCTGCCGGGTCATGGCCTGTCCAGCGGCGAGCGCGCCAGCATCGATGATTTCGCGGTGTACCAGGCGGTGCTGCAAGGCCTGTTCGACGAAGCCCGCTCCCTCGATCTGCCCCAGCCCTGGCACCTGTGCGGGCAAAGCACGGGCGGTGCGATCGTGATCGATCACTTGCTCAACCAGGGCATGCAGAGCCCGGCCCAGGGCCAGGTGATCCTGCTCTCGCCGCTGGTGCGCCCGCGTGCCTGGGGCTGGTCGAAGCTCAGCTATTACATGCTCCGACCTTTCGTCAAAGGCATCGCCCGGCGCTTCAGCGAGAACTCCACCGACCCCGATTTCCTGCCGTTCCTGCAGCGCGACCCGTTGCAACCCCTGCGCCTGCCGACTGCCTGGGTCGGCGCGCTGGCGCAGTGGATCAAGCGCATCGAGCTGGCCCCGCGCAGCAGCCGGCAGCCGCTGATCGTTCAGGGGCAGGCGGACATGACAGTGGATTGGCAGCACAACCTGCAGGTGATCCGGCAGAAGTTCCAGCAGCCCCAGGTGCTGATGCTGCCCGAGGCGCGGCATCACCTGGCGAACGAGGCGGCGCGCATTCGCCAGGAATACTTCGCCTTCCTGAACCAGCATCTTTGACGGTATTCACGCACCTGTAGCCGCTGCCGCAGGCTGCGATCGACCGGCACGGTCGCGCCGATCTTGCGACCACTGAGGTCCTACGGACCTATCGCAGCCTGCGGCAGCGGCTACGAGAGGTGTTTAGGGCGCAAGGCTGGAAGTGCTCTGGCCGACGGCCAGCCCGGCGCGGATCGCGGCGAGGGCGGCTTGGTAGTAGGCCTTGCCTTCGGCGGACTCGGCGAAGTTGGCGAACTCTTCCAGCTCGGGGTCGGACAGGTCGCGATAGACGTACAGCAGGGTGTTGTTCAGGTCGTTGCCGATCTGCACCATCAGCCGCTGGCGCTGGCCGTTGAGCATGTTCTGCGCCTGGCCGGCACCCAGCAGGCCGGGGATCATCTGGCTCAGGCTGTCGGCAGCCACCCCGGCGATGGCCAGGCTGACTTCCGCGCCGGCTTCACGGGCCGGCAGCGCTTGGGCCAGGTGGCCGATAATCAATTGACGGGTATCGCTGGCCTGCATCTTCGGCAGGCCCTGGGCATTCTTCGCCAGTTGGTCGCGGCGGGTCGCCAGCAGTTCGGCGGCAACGATCTTGCGCCCCAGCGGCGACTGGAAAAACGCCAGGGCCGGTTTCGGATCGGCGAGGTTCTGCCGCAGCTGCGCCTGGGCGCGGCGGTCCATGGCCTGCGGCGCGAAGCGCTGGTTGCTGTTATTGACCAGGGCCTGATAGACCGCTGGCGGCAGGCTATTCTGGTAACGCTGCTGGGCGGCGGTGAGGGCATCGTTGAAATGCGCGCGTTGTTCCGGCCAGCCGGCGACCTTGTACAACTGGTCGTGGCCGTCTGCCCAGGCGGGCAACACACAGAACATCAACAGTGAAAAAAGCAAACGGCGCATAAGGACTCCTGTCGGCAGCCCACTATTCTCCGGGGCGAGGCGATGGTTGTCGAGAATTCGTATCAGGTTCAGTACGCAAACTGTCCGATCGAACGACGAACAGAGGCAGCGCCAGGCTGCTTGGTCAGAATTATCTCGCGGATCTGTCGGATTCATCTGGGTGTGGATACTATGCGCGCCATGCAAATACCCTCTGATCACCCCCTGCTGTTACGCATTGTCGATGACCTGGCCACCCGTGGCTGGTCGCAGCAGAACATCTTCCTGCCAGAAGCCCTGACCCTGGAGCTGGCGGCCGAGTGCCGCAAGCGCGCGGCCGAAGGCGAGCTGGCGCCAGCGGCGGTTGGCCGTGGCCCGGCGCAGGAGATTCGCGAGGGGATCCGTGGCGATCATATCCAGTGGCTCGAGCCCGGCCAGGCCGACTGCTGCGATACCTACCTGGGCTTGATGGACAGCCTGCGCGAGGCGCTGAACCGCGGGCTGTTCCTCGGCCTGGAAGACTTCGAAAGCCATTTCGCGCTGTACCCGCCAGGGGCGTTCTACCTCAAGCACGTCGACCGTTTCCGCGACGATGACCGGCGCATGGTGTCGGCGGTGATCTACCTCAACCAGGACTGGCTGCCGGAGCAGGGTGGGCAACTGCGCATGTACTTCGATGGCGAGACCGAATACGACGTGGATCCCGCCGGCGGCCGGCTGGTGGTGTTCCTCTCCGGCGAGGTGCCCCACGAAGTCCTGCCCGCGACCCGGGAGCGCCTGTCCTTGACGGGCTGGTTCCGCCGTCGTGGCAACGAGCCGTTCTGATCATGCACAAGATCCTGGTCAGTCGCTGCCTGTTGGGCCACCGCGTGCGTTACGACGGGGCGGCCAGCGGGCCGTTCGATCAATTGGCGCGCTGGCAGGTCGAGGGCCGGGTGGTCGCACTGTGTCCGGAAGTCGCCGGCGGCTTGCCGACGCCACGGGCGGCCGCGGAAATACCCGGCGGGCAGGGCGGTGAAGTGCTCGATGGCCTGGCGCGGGTCATCACCACCGAGGGCGAGGATGTCAGCGCCGAGTTCCTCAGCGGCGCCCGGCAGGCGCTGGAGCTGGTACGCGAGCATGGGATTCGCATCGCCGTGCTCAAGGCCAACAGCCCGTCCTGCGGCAACCTGCTGACCTACGATGGCAGCTTCAGCGGGGTCAAGGTCAGCGGCGAGGGCGTCACCGCCGCCTTGCTCAAGCGCGCCGGGGTGCAAGTGTTCAGCGAGCTGGAACTGGCCGAGGCCGCCGCAGCCCTGGCGGCGCTCTAGCCTCTGTAGCCGCTGCCGCAGGCTGCGATCGGCCGGTACGGCCGTGGCGAACGTGATATCGCTGAGGTCCTGCGGATCTTTCGCAGCCTGTGGCAGCGACTACAACATCAAGGCTTGGGCGGCTTGCTCGCATCCATGCCGAACCATTTTTCCGACAACGCCATCAACCGGCCATCGGCCTTGATGCGCTGCAGCGCGCCATCGAGGCTCGCCTGGAACGCCGGGTTACCTTTCTGGAACGGGATCGCCAGGCTCAGGGTCGGCCCGACCTTGGCGCCTTCCTTCACCGGCAAGCGGCTGTCGCGAATGGCGTAGGGGATCAGCAGGCGATCGCTGATGGCCGCGTCGAGCTGCTTGTCGGCCACATCCTTGATGGGTTGCTGGGCGTTCGGGTAGCTGCGCAGGTCGATGCCTTCAACGGTGCGTGCCTGCTCGGCGAACTGGCTGCCCTGGGCCACGCCGAGGGCTTGGCCCTGGAGCGCTTGCAGGCTGCCCAGCGCGCGCTCTTCTTCCTTGCGTACGATCAATTGTGCGCTGGAATAACTGTAAGGCTCGCTGAAGTCGAAACGATCCTTGAGTTCCGGGGTCATTGCTACGTGATTGATGGCGATGTCGTAGCGGCCGCTTTCGACGCCAGGTAGCAGGTCGGCAGCGTCGGCGACCACGAAGTCCGCCCGCACATCCAGTTCCCGGGCGAGCAGTTGGCCCAGCTCGACTTCGAAACCGGTGAGTTTGCCGTCGTCCTTGAAGTTGAAGGGCGGGGTATTGGCCTCCAGCGCGATACGCAGTTCCCCGCGATCGTTCACATCGTCGATCAGTTCGGCTTGAGCGTAAGTGCTCACAAGAGGTAGCAAAAGTATCAGGCCAGGCAGGAAACGCATGGTCACTCCTTGAATTTATATGTGCGATGCGCTGTTCAGGCTCGCTTTGCTATGGTGTTGATTGCCCTTCGACAACGATATGCCACGAAGTTGTCATAACCGTACCGATTTTGCGGAAAAACTGGAGAATAGAATGAAAACCTTTATATCTCGTGCTGCATTGGCCGGCCTGATGCTGGGGGCTTCGATGCTGGCTTGTGCGGCGGATATTCCTCGCACCAAGGCGCCGGAAGGCGCTTCTGTATTTATCGTCACCCCGGTCAATGGCGATACCGTGGCCAAGACCTTCAAGGTCAAGTTCGGCGTCAGCGACATCTCCCTGGCGCCCGCCGGCGACCAGACTCCGCACACCGGGCACCACCACCTGCTGGTCGACGTCGACAAGCTGCCAGCCGAAAACATGCCGATCCCGGCCGACGCCCAGCATATCCACTTCGGCAAGGCCCAGACCGAAACCGAGCTGACCCTGGCCCCGGGCAAGCACACCCTGCAGCTGGAGCTGGGCGACAAGAACCACGTGCCGTTCGACCCGCCAATCGTTTCGGAAAAGATCACCATCACCGTCAAGTAAGCGCGGACGGTAAAAACTGCCTGTAAACGAAACTGCCTGTAAACAAAAAGGGAGGCCCCAGGGCCTCCCTTTTTATTGCCAGCGAGTGCTTAGAACAGCACGCGGCTGCGGATGGTGCCGTTGACGTGTTGCAGCTTCTCTTGCGCCAGCTCCGAGTATTCGGCGTCGACGTCGATCACCACGTAGCCAACCTTCTCGTTGGTCTGCAGGAACTGACCGGAGATGTTGATGCCGTTTTCGGCGAAGACCTTGTTGATCTCGCTCATCACACCCGGGATGTTCTCGTGGATGTGCAGCAGACGGTGCTTGCCAGGGTGAGCCGGCAGGGCCACTTCCGGGAAGTTCACGGACGATACCGAAGTACCGTTGTCGCTGTACTTGACCAGCTTCTCCGCCACTTCCAGGCCGATGTTGGCCTGGGCTTCGGCGGTCGAGCCGCCGATGTGCGGGGTCAGGATCACGTTGTCCAGGCCGCGCAGCGGGCTTTCGAACTCTTCGTCGTTGGAGCGTGGCTCCACCGGGAACACGTCGATGGCGGCGCCGATCAGGTGCTTGTCCTTGATCGCTGCGGCCAGGTGGTCCAGTTCGACCACGGTGCCGCGGGCGGCGTTGATCAGGATGCCGCCTTTCTTGATGGCGCGGATTTCCTTCTCGCCGATCATCCACTGGGTGGCAGCGGTTTCCGGAACGTGCAGGGTGACGATGTCGGACATGCCCAGCAGCTCGTGCAGGTTGCCGACCTGGGTGGCGTTACCCAGTGGCAGCTTGGTCACGGTGTCGTAGAAGAACACCTGCATGCCCAGGCCTTCGGCCAGGACCGACAGTTGGGTGCCGATCGAGCCGTAGCCGACGATGCCCAGTTTCTTGCCACGGATCTCGAAGGAGTTGGCCGCGCTCTTGATCCAGCCGCCACGGTGGCAGGAGGCGTTCTTCTCTGGGATACCGCGCAGCAGCAGGATCGCTTCGGCCAGCACCAGTTCGGCTACGGAACGGGTGTTGGAGTACGGTGCGTTGAACACCGCGATACCGCGCTCGCGAGCCGCGTCGAGGTCGACCTGGTTGGTGCCGATGCAGAAGCAGCCAACAGCGACGAGCTTCTTCGCGTGATCGAAGATTTCTTCAGTCAGTTGGGTGCGGGAGCGAATGCCGATGAAGTGCGCATCGGCGATCTTTTCCTTCAGTTGGGCTTCCGGCAGAGAACCGGTGAGGTACTCGATACTGGTGTAGCCCGCGGCCTTGAGGACGTCGACAGCCGATTGGTGGACGCCTTCGAGAAGAAGGAACTTGATCTTGCTCTTATCGAGAGAAGTCTTGCTCATCTGCGTAAACCTGTGTCCCGGAGAAAAATGGCAGGAAATGGTCAACAGATGCTGACCCGGACGGCAGGAAAGCCGTCGCCGCAGAACGCCCTTCGGCACTATTCTGCGGGGGGTCGTATGCTAGCATACGGACCCCGCGAAACACTCGTTCCTGCGACGTGAAGCGTTCTCAGGATGACCATGAATTGTTCGAGAGTTCTGTCGATGACCAATCCTGCGCTGATTGATGAGCTGAAGACCCTGGTCGAGGCTGGCAAGGTCCTGACCGATGCCGACTCCCTGAATGCTTACGGCAAGGATTGGACCAAACACTTCGCCCCGGCGCCGAGCGCCATCGTCTTTCCCAAGAGCATCGAGCAGGTCCAGGCCATCGTGCGCTGGGCCAACCGGCACCAGGTCGCGCTGGTGCCGTCCGGCGGCCGTACCGGCCTGTCGGCTGCCGCCGTGGCGGCCAATGGCGAAGTGGTGGTGTCTTTCGACTACATGAACCAGATCCTCGACCTGAACCTGACCGACCGCACCGCGGTCTGCCAGCCGGGTGTGGTGACCGAGCAGTTGCAGAACCGCGCCGAAGAAAGCGGCCTGTATTACCCGGTGGATTTCGCTTCCGCCGGTTCCAGCCAGATTGGCGGCAATATCGCCACCAATGCCGGCGGGATCAAGGTGATTCGCTACGGCATGACCCGCAACTGGGTGGCCGGCCTGAAAGTGGTCACCGGCAAGGGCGACCTGCTGGAGCTGAACAAGGACCTGGTCAAGAACGCCACCGGCTACGACCTGCGCCAGCTGTTCATCGGCGCCGAGGGCACCCTGGGCTTCGTGGTCGAGGCCACCATGCGCCTGGAGCGCGCGCCGAACAACCTTACGGCGATGGTGCTCGGTACGCCGGATTTCGACTCGATCATGCCGGTGCTGCATGCCTTCCAGGGCAAGCTCGACCTGACCGCCTTCGAATTTTTCTCCGACAAGGCCCTGGCCAAGATCCTCGGCCGCGGCGACGTCCCGGCGCCGTTCGAGACCGACTGCCCGTTCTATGTGTTGCTGGAGTTCGAAGCCAGCAACGAGGACGTGGCCAACGACGCCCTGGCCACCTTCGAGCATTGCGTGGAGCAGGGCTGGGTGCTGGACGGCGTGATGAGCCAGAGCGAGCAGCAACTGCAGAACCTGTGGAAATTGCGCGAGTACATCTCCGAGACCATCTCGCACTGGACCCCGTACAAGAACGACATTTCGGTCACGGTGTCGAAGGTGCCGGCTTTCCTGAAGGATATTGACGCGATCGTCGCGCAAAACTACCCGGACTTCGAAGTGGTCTGGTATGGCCACATCGGCGACGGCAACCTGCACCTGAACATCCTCAAGCCGGACGACCTGAGCAAGGACGAGTTCTTCGCCAAGTGCGCCACCGTCAACAAGTGGGTGTTCGAGACTGTCGAGAAGTACAACGGCTCGATTTCCGCCGAGCACGGGGTGGGCATGACCAAGCGCGATTACCTGACCTACAGCCGTTCGCCGGTGGAAATCGACTACATGAAGGCGGTCAAGGCGGTGTTCGACCCGAACGGCATCATGAACCCGGGCAAGATTTTCGCTGTTTGACCTAAGGGTCACTCAAGCAGCGGTACCTGATGAACCAAACGAGCAGGAGTCGGTAATGAGCTATCAGCACCAGTATGTCGACGGTACCCGTATTCATTTCCCGGTCGGCAAGATCGTGTGCATCGGGCGCAACTATGCCGAGCACGCCAAGGAACTGGACAATCCGGTGCCGACTGAGCCGCTGCTGTTTATCAAGCCGGGCAGTTGCGTGGTGCCGCTGGAAGGCGGTTTTGCCATCCCCACCGAGCGTGGCTCCGTGCATTACGAGGCGGAAATCGCGGTATTGATCGGCAAGCCACTGTCGACCCAACCCAGCCGCGAAGAAGTGCTGGATGCTATCTCCGGTTTCGCCCCGGCCCTGGACCTGACCCTGCGCGACAAGCAGGCCGAGCTCAAGGCCAAGGGCCTGCCCTGGGAAATCTCCAAGTGCTTCGACGGCGCCTGCGTGCTGGCGCCCTTTGTGGTCGGCAGTACGTTCCCGGACCTGACCGACATCAATATTCGCCTGACCATCAACGGCGAGGTCCGCCAGGACGGCAACAGCAGCATCATGCTCAACCCGATCGTACCGATGATCCAGTACATGGCCGGCTGCTTCTCCCTGCAGGCGGGCGACGTGATCCTGACCGGTACGCCGGTGGGCGTGGGTCCGCTGAACGTGGGCGACGAGCTGGTGCTGGAGCTGCCGGGCGTCAGCCGCTTCGAAAGTCGCGTTAGCTGACTCAGCGGGGCCCGCCTGCAATGGGCGGGCCTCTCCTAAGAAAGCGCGGAAATCCAGGATATTTCTGACTTTTTCCGAATTTTTCACATCCGGTCTGGATAATTTTCCGCGTCCAGGCGTCTGAGTCTGCCCCGATGTGCTATTACCAATAGCTGACTTTTTGGAACGCGCTCCCCATGTCCATGCCTCACACCCCCGAGCTTCAAACGGTTCGTCGTCGCGGTTTGTTCCACATGCGCTGGTATTCCTGGCTGTTGCTGGCGGGCATCGTGAGCTATGGCGTCGCGATTGCCATGCACTGGGACGACCGTGGCCTGCTCTGGGTGCTGGAGCGTTTCGAAACCCCGGCCGAGCGCCAGGAAAGTGTCTGGCTGCCGGATTACCGCGCGGTCATCGACGCCAAGGTACTGCCGGGCATGGAGAAGGACGAGGCCTCCGACCTGGCCTACAACCCGCAGACCAAGACCCTGTTTGCGGTGATGGGCAAAAACCCGTTCCTGGTCGAACTGAATCTGCAGGGCGACGTGCTGCGCAAGATGCCGCTGGTGGGCTGGAGCAACCCGGAAGGGGTGACGGTCATGGGGAACGGCCTGCTGGGGATTGTCGACGAGCGCGATCACCTGCTGACCATCGTCAAGGTGGATGCCAATACCCGCGAGCTGAATATTTCCGACTTCCCGAAATACGACCTGGGGCCTTCGCAGGACCAGAACAAGGCATTCGAAGCCGTGGCCTGGGATGCGCGCAAGCAGCAGTTGCTGCTGGGCGAGGAGCGTCCGCCGGCGCTGTTCACCTGGAACAGCGACGGCAGCCAGACCCTCAAGGGTGACAAGCAGAAACTGGAAAGCGATGAGCTGGACCTGCGCAACCTGTCCGCCCTGAGCATCGACCCTCGCACCGGTCATACCCTGGTGCTGTCCGCCGATTCGCACATGTTGCTGGAACTGGACGAAACCGGCGAGCAAGTCAGCTTCATGACCTTGCTGGGCGGTTTCAATGGCCTCAAAGACACCATTCCGCGGGCCGAGGGCGTGGCCATGGATGAGCAGGGCAACCTGTACATGGTCAGCGAACCCAATCTGTTCTATCGCTTTGAGAAGCACTGATTCAGAGGTTTCTGGCGGCAAAAGGCCATAATCCGGCATACGCCCGCTGCGATTAAGTTTAAATTCATCCGGCTGTGATATTTCATCCGCCTGATTTGTATTTGAGCTTGCCAGCATGCGTCGACTCGCCTATCCCAAACCGCTGTTCCTCCTCCTGTGTTTTATCGTGCTGGTGCTGCTGGGCATTGCCGGGCAGCACCACCGCTACTTCGAGCGCCTGTGGTTCAACTGGCGGGTCATGTCGCAGCCGGCCAACACCGATGCCATTGGCCTTGATGGCTATCGGGTGACTCTCGAAGCACAAAAGATCGAAGGCCTGGATGACGTCTCGGCGCTGACCTACGATCCGGTGCGCAAAAGCCTGTTCACCGTGACCAACAAGAATGCCGAGCTGATCGAGCTGTCGCTCGACGGGCGCATCCTGCGGCGTATCGCCCTGACCGGGTTTGGCGACCCTGAAGCGGTCGAGTTCATCAGCGCCGACACCTATGTGATCACCGACGAGCGCCAGCAGCGGCTGATCAAGATCCATCTGGAGGAGGACACGGTGTTCCTCGACGCGGCGGACGCCGAGCAGATGACCCTGGGTGTGCACATGAGCGGCAACAAGGGCTTCGAGGGCCTGGCCTACGATTCGGTGGGCAAGCGCCTGTTCGTCGCCAAGGAGCGCGACCCGATGCTGATCTACGAGGTCAAGGGGTTCCCGCATTACGACCCGGAGAAGTCCTACGCGGTGCATGTGGTCAACAACCCCAAGCGCGATGCCGGGTTGTTCGTGCGTGACCTGTCCAGCCTGCAATACGACGAGCGCACCGGGCATCTGCTGGCGCTGTCGGATGAGTCGTGGCTGGTGCTGGAACTGGACGTGGATGGTCGGCCCCTGAGCACCATGTCGCTGCGCAAGGGCCGGCAAGGCTTGCAGGCCACGGTGCCGCAGGCCGAAGGTATTGCCATGGACGACGACGGTACCCTGTACCTGGTCAGTGAGCCGAACCTGTTCTACGTCTTCAAGAAGCCCGCCCCGTAACCCCGTAGCCCTGTAGCCGCTGCCGAGCCCGCGAGGCTGCGCCCGGGCGCGCAGCGGCCGTAAAACCAGGCGACCTTTCTGTTCCGGCAATTCGTATACCCCCGAACCTGCGAGGACCGCGTCGCAATACCGCCCACCTCGTACGCGGCCTCGCAGGCTCGCCAGCGGCTACCAAAGCGCGTTCAAAACTGCCACTGCACGCCGAGGGAGTAGCCGGTCTGGCTGCCTTCGGCGTGGCCGATCCGGCCGTTGACCTCGGCGTACAGCCCCAGCTGCGGGGTGATCGCCAGCTGGCTGCCGAGTTGGGCGCGGCCGAAGCTCTTGTCCACGCCGCCCAGGCGAGCCACGCGCACTTGACCATCGGCGCGGCTGGTCAGGTCCAGGTCGTCCAGGCGGCCATCCGCCAACTCCTTGACCCAGGCCAGGTCGCCATAAGGCAGCAGGTTCATGCCGTAAGGCAGGGCCATGGCGCCGCGAATACGCCAGCCGAGGCTGGCTTCCAGCGAATCGAATGACTGCTCCTCATAACTCAGCGCCGTGCGCAGGTCCTGCTTCTCGTGGAAGCGGTCGATGCGGTAGTGGGTGTAATCCAGGCCGGCGAAGGGGCCGCTCTTGATCGCACCGAAGTCCAGGTCGTAACCGCCGAGCACGCGGGCGCCCAGGGTCAGGGCGTCGGTATCGCCCGTCAGTTTCTGGTTCAGCAGCACCGGGCCGCCGTTGGCCTGGATCACCAGGTTGCGCTTGGATTCGAAGCGGGTGCGACCGATGCTCAGGTCGCCGGCCAGCCATTGCGGGCCGCCGTCGTTGAGCAAGGCGTAGACCGCCGCCTGCCAGGTGTCGCTGTCGAGCTTGCCGCGGTGCTCGAGTTTGTCGCGACCGTTCTGGTAGCTGAGGCTGGCGCCGATATTCAGGCTCGAATTGAGCTGGTAGTCGCCCAAGGCATGCACCCCCAGCCGACGCGCCTCGGGATTGGGCGCGCTGTCGAAACCGCTGTCGGGGCTGTATTCGCCGTCGATGCCGATCTCGCCATCGAAATTGCCGACTTCCCGGCCCATCGCCTGCAAGGTCAGCCAGCGCCGGTCATGCAGCCGGACCATGGCCTGATGCTGGCGTTGCAGATGATCCTGCTGGTTGCGCGCCACAGCGCCGCCGGAGGCGGTGGAGGCCAGCAGGTCGGCGTTGGTCAGCTCCAGGACCAGGCGGCTGAGCAGGCGCGAGTAATCGCGCAGGCGCTGGTCGATGCGTTCCTGGCCGAAGGCGTTGGTCAGCACCGCCTTATTGTCCTCGGCGGGATCGTGCCAGGTGGAGCCGCCGGGGATGGCCGGGTTGGTGGTCTGGGTGTAGCCGTCCAGGTCGCCGATTTCCCAGTTGGTGGCCTCGATGTAGAGAATCGGGATGTTCAGCCCTTCGAAGGCTTCACCGTCGCTGCAGCAGCCGGTGCCCGCGGGGTATGCCGGGTCGAGGCCGGGGTTGGTGAACAGATTGATCTGCAGTTCCCTGGCGATCTGCAGGGTATGTTCGCGCAACGAGGCCAGGGCCGGGTTGGCGCTGCTGTTCTGTCCGGCGTGGGCATACATCATGTCGCCGGTGATCAGGCTGTCGAGGTTGATCATGGCCAGCATGTTGGCGCGCTGGCTGGCGCTGAGGGAATCGACGAACGCCCTGGAGCCGCGCAGGCCTTCCTCCTCGGCGCCGAAGCCGACCACCTGCAAGCCGTTTTCCAGCGGCAGCCCGCCGAGGTTGCGGGCGATTTCGGTCAGCACGCTGGCGCCGGAGCCGTTGTCGTCCAGGCCTTGCAGGGTCGGGCGGCCGAAATAGGTATCGAAGTGCGCGCCGACCACCACGTATTGCGGCTTGGTCCCGGCGGCGTAGGCCACCACGTTTTGCGAGCTGCGGCTGTTGCCGCCGGCGGTCCAGGAAAAGTCCTGGCGGCTGATGTCATAGGCGCTGCCCATCTGGCTCTGCATCCAGTCGGCGGCACCGGCGAAGTTGGCGGTGCCACGGTAGCGGCCGGGGTAGTCGTTGATCAGTTTGTCGAGGGTAGTGGCGGCGTGTTCGCCGTATTCATAGGCGAAGGCCTGGGTGGACAGCAGAACGCTGGCGAGACTGACGGCAAGCGTGAGGGGCTTGAGCACGGTGATCTTCCTTGAGGGATGAAAAAACGGGGGCAGTTGCACAATGCGCGCCTCATTCCTTGGGCGACCTTGTATTGGCGCATTGCTTAAACCGAACGTCGCCTGGCGTTAATTTGTAACGGATTTGATACCGGAAGTCGTGGGCCGCACTGAGATCTGGTGCGCGAATCTGGATATTTCTGCGGCTAAATGCAGCGAAAAGTAGCAGTAGTGGCGAGGTTGGTGCGGGAGGGCAGGGC
>Ga0209699_100059_pt1 | contig 138608 bp, 108 predicted proteins | sample SynthPrep_1_END__FD_187204 | JGI IMG/M metagenome (GOLD analysis project Ga0209699, IMG submission 187204) | Synthetic microbial communities from Ohio, USA - SynthPrep_1_END_DS7_MetaG (SPAdes) (version 2) | ecosystem: Engineered > Bioreactor > Aerobic > Activated sludge | place: USA: Ohio...
CCCCTCGCTGTCCTCACCCTCGCCCGCTCCAGCGCCCAGTAATACCCCCACAGGCACCTCCTGTGGGCTTTTCTGCTTTGGAAGCATTGATGGCGGACGCGTAAAAGAATCTGGCCGCATCTGCTGATGCGGCCAGACAGTGCTGGTTAGCTAGAGGTCCAATTCGCGCTTGCGCGCGAGGAGCGCCTGGAATGCCGGATCATCTGCGAGGGTTTGCAGAGCCCAGAATTCTTCCAGCCACTCCGCTTCGCCCTCCCAGTCGCTTTCGATCAGAAGCCGAACATTCGCCAGGGCGCCTTCGTGGTCGCCAGCGAGCGCTCGTGCTCCGGCCGCATGAAAACGGCTCCAGTTGATCTGCTCGCTGGCCCGCTCAAAATGCACGGCCAGATCGCGACAGTGATCGGGGGTTAGGTCGCCGACATTCTCGGCAGGCAGCCTGCAGCTATAGGCCACATGCCGATCCAGTTCGGAAAGGCCGATTGATCCGCCAATCGCAATGGAGCCCTTGTTGGAAGCATGGCTGTGCCACTCGACGCCATGAAGACCGCGCCGAACGCATTCGGCGATCGTCATTGAGGCGACCATGCGTCCAAGCCCCTGTCGCCGGAAGTCAGATTCCGTGCCGACGCCCACTTCGCACCGCTGCCCGCTGACGCTGTCCGTCAGGCTGTGGCTGACAATCCGCCCATTGTGCAGAGCGCAGTACCCGACAGCGAGGTTGAAGAACGCCTCTGGAGAGGTCCACCCTTCAACGCAGTCCTCCAGCGCTTCAATGTTGCCGGGATTCCGGTCGAACAGCGCACGATCGATAGGCAGGATCTCAAATCCTGAGTCGAGCTGGCGCGGCGCCGGCAACGCAACGCCTGCCATATACCCCATGCGAACACGGGGGTGAGGTATTGCGAACGCATTGTTCCACGCCTTGGGAAGGCGTGAACTCCAACGGGGTTCTGTAAAGAGATAGGCCCAGTCAGGGATTATCTCTCGGAGGCCGTCGAAAGTTTCGGCCCCGGCGTCAGGGTTTCCGCCCAGATAGTAGGCGTCGCCGTTGGCTACGACCGCCACCTGAGGATTGGCTGGGTTGTCTACCCAGACCTCGCCGTCAATCGTACCGTCCAGGGCGGACGCGACAGCGACATGGATCGAAGAGAGTTCAGCTAAAGTAGTCTGAGCGACCGAATAGGCCTCTTGCTCGATTTTTTGCATTGATTAAGCGATCCTATGGATGCGGCGCTTTGCGCCTGCACCATCGATGGTGACAAGTGGAACAGATCGTCTGTTCCGCAGGCAGCCGGCATACGCCCGCCGGCGCTCGGCATGGTGTTGGCTGCCATCTTGGTACCCCGCGTATCAATAAAAATACTGCGATTATTTCGCAGGTTCTGTCCCTGTAATCTGTGTCCCAACGCCACGCAAGTAGAGCGGTTTAGGCTCAGGGGCCATTGAAGAGAGGCGCGCGATCTGATTCAGGCTTCTGAAGAGTCTGGATTATGAGTGACCTGTATTGGCTGACGGACGAGCAGATGGCTCGGATGGAGCCCTATTTCCCTAAGAGCCACGGCAAGCCTCTGGTTGACGACCGCTGGGTGCCGAGCGGGATCATCTTCGTCAACTGCAACGGCCTGCTCTGGCGGGATGCGCCGGCGGTCTATGGGCAGCACAAGACGCTCTACAATCGCTGGAAGCGATGGAGCGAGGTAGGCGTCTTTGTGTGGATGTCAGAAGGCCTCCGTGTCAAAGGCTTGTTTTGAGCAGACACTCCGACTGTCTTGTCTCAAGATGTTTCGTATTCTTCGGTTATTTCACTTGCGGTCATATAAAGAGTTGGATACCCGCCATGCGCGAGTAGCGGGGGGATTTAGGCGTGAGTGCGACGGGTCAACAAGCAAGCGAAGCGCTTGCCGCTGACAGCGGTCTTTCGTGCCTGATGAGCCTGCTGGCTTTTCATCAGATTCCATCCGATCCGGCCCAGTTGCGACACTTGCTGGGGCATGGCGAGCCGACGGATGATGGCGATCTCGTGCTTCTGGCCAAGCGGATGGAGGCCAAGGCCCGAGTGGTCGCTCTCGACATTCAAAGCCTGGAGCGCGCGCCCTTACCAGCAATCGGCAAGGACCGCGCGGGGGCCTATTTCATTATCGGGGCGGTCCGAGACGAGCAGGTCTTGATACAACGTCCGGGTGCGGCGCCGACAGCCCTAACTCTTGCCGAATTCGAGCAGGTCTGGTCCGGACGCGCCATCCTCATCACAACGCGGCTGTCGGTCGCGGCCCAGACCAAGTTCGACGTCACCTGGTTCATTCCGGCCCTCGTCAAGTACCGCTGGATGCTGGGCGACGTGCTGGCGGCCTCGCTGGCGCTGCAGCTCTTCGCCCTGGCGACGCCCATGATTTTCCAGGTCGTCATCGACAAGGTGCTGGTCCACCAAGGGCTGACGACGCTGGACGTTCTGGTCATCGGCCTGATCACGGTCGTGGTGTTCGAGAGCTTTCTCGGCGGCCTACGCGCTTATGTCTTCTCTCACACGACCAGCCGGGTCGATGTCGAACTGGGCGCCAAGCTCTATCGCCACCTGCTCAATCTGCCGTTGGCCTATTTCGAATCCCGCCGCGTCGGCGACACCATCGCCCGGGTGCGTGAATTGGAGACAATCCGGGAGTTCCTAACCTCCTCGTCGGTGACGCTGTTCGTGGACCTGCTGTTCACCGTCATCTTCTTGGTGGTGATGTGGTTCTACTCGCCCTTCCTGTTCGCCATCGTGGCGGGGACCATCGTCCTCTACGCCGCCATATGCTTCATAATCACGCCGCCGCTTCGCCGGCGGATCGAGGAGCGTTTTCAGCGCGGCGCCGAAAGCCAGGCCTTCCTAGTCGAGAGCGTCACGGGCGTGCAGACGCTGAAGGCGGCGGCGGTCGAGCCGCAGATGCAGAACCGCTGGGAGCGCCTGCTGGCGGCTTACGTCAAGGCGAGCTTCAAGGCCGCCAAGCTGAATATCTGGGGCGGGCAGGCGATCCAACTGGTCAGCAAGATCTCGACGGCTCTGATCCTTTACGTGGGGGCCAAACTGGTCATCGGGGGCAACCTGACGGTGGGTGAACTGGTCGCCTTCAACATGCTGGCGGGTCGGGTGGCCGAGCCTGTGTTGCGTCTGGCGGGCCTGTGGCAGCAGTTCCAGGAGGCGCGCGTCGGCGTGGACCGTCTAGGCGACGTGCTGAACGCCCCGACCGAGACGCAGTTCTCGGCTACCCGATCAGCCCTGCCGCAGATCAAGGGCGCGATCGCCTTTGACGACGTGACCTTCCGGTACAAGCCAGGCGGTCGCGAGGTGCTGCGCAGGGTGTCGTTGGAGGTGAAGCCGGGAGAGGTTCTAGGCATCGTAGGGCCTTCGGGATCGGGCAAGTCCACCCTGACCAAGCTAGTCCAGCGCCTTTATGTGCCGGAGAGCGGGCGGGTCATGGTGGACGGCACGGACCTGTCGCTGGTCGATCCGGCCTGGTTGCGGCGTCAGGTCGGCGTGGTCCTACAGGAGAACCTGCTGTTCAACCGCTCGGTGCGCGACAATATCGCCCTGGCCGATCCCGGCATGTCGACCGAGCGCGTGATGGCGGCGGCGACCCTGGCGGGGGCGCACGACTTCATCCTCGAACTGTCCGAGGCCTACGACACCCAGATCGAGGAGCGCGGCGGCAACCTGTCGGGCGGTCAGCGTCAGCGCGTCGCCATCGCCCGCGCCCTGGTCACAAACCCGCGCATCCTGATCCTGGACGAGGCCACCTCGGCGCTTGACGCGGAATCCGAGGCCATCATCCACCGCAACATGCGCGCCATCGCCAAGGGCCGCACGGTGATGATCATCGCCCACCGCCTGTCCGCCATCCGTATGGCCGACCGCATCATCACCATGGAGAATGGCGAGATCACGGAAGTCGGCACGCACGAGGCCCTGATGGCGGCCAATGGTCGATACGCCCAGCTGTGGCGCACCCAGATGCATGGCGACCCGACGGGAGAACCGGCATGAGCCTGTCGCGACACTGGTCCGTGCTGAAGGAGGCTTGGGCGGCCGAGAGCAAACGCCGCAGGGCGGGGGTCAAGGAATGGCGCGACAAGGAGTTTCTGCCCGCCGCGCTGGAGATCGCCGAGACCCCGCCGTCGCCGATCGGTCGCGGCATCCTCTGGACCATTATCGCCGCCGCCGTGACGGCCCTGCTGTGGTCGATCTTCAGTCATGTCGATGTAGTGGCGGTGGGCGAGGGGCGGCTGGTCCCCACCGGCCGGCTGCGTACGGTCGAGACGGCCGAGAGCGGCATCGTCCGCGCCATCCATGTGCGCGAGGGACAGCATGTCGAGGCCGGCTTGCCCCTGATCGAGCTGGATCCGACGGTGGCCGACGCCGACGCCGGCGCCGCGCGATCCGAACTGGCGACCGCCCGCCTGACTCGAGCGCGCGCCGAGGCCCTGCTGAACTGGTTGGCCTCGGGCCGTATCGCCTTCCAGCCTCCGGAAGGCGCCGACCCGGCCGCCGTCGCGGCGGAGCGCCAGGTGGTCGAGGCCCGCATCCATGAACACCTGGCCAGCCTGTCCGCCCTGGACCAGCGCCGGGCGGGCGCCCGCTCCGCCGCCCTGACCTCGGCCGAGAACGTCGCCCGCTATGAGGAGACCCTGCCGCTGGCTCGCGAGCAATTGACCGCCCGCCAGGAGCTGGAGCGCCGCGGCCTGGCCCCGCGCCTGCGCGTTCTGGAGCAGGAGGAGCGCTACATCTCCCTCAGCCGCGAGCTTGCGGCCGAGCGCCACCGCCAGGCCGAGGCCCAGGCCCAGACCACGATGATCGAACGCGAGCGCATTCAGGCCCAGCAGGCCTTCCGCGCCGAGGCCGCGCGAGAAAAGGCCGAGGCCGAGGCCGTGGTCGCCACGCGCGCCGAGACCCTGACCAAGGCCGATCAGCGTCAGGCTTTGCAACGGCTCACGGCCCCGGTCTCCGGCGTGGTCAACGAGGTGTCGGTCACGACGCTGGGAGAGGTCGCCGAGGCGGGGCAATCCCTCATCACCATCGTCCCGGATGGAGAGGACCTGATCGTCGAGGCCCTGGTCCTGAACCGCGACGTGGGCTTCGTGCGGCCTGGCATGCAAACCATCGTCAAGCTGGAGGCCTACCCCTTCACCCGCTACGGCAGCCTGGAGGGAACAGTGGAGCATGTTTCGCCCGACGCCACGGTGGACGATGTTCGTGGACTCGTGTTTCCTGCGCGTGTACGCCTGACGAAGACGCAACTCAGGATGGGCGTGGGGGAAAAGGCCGTGCTGCAACCTGGAATGGCCGCGACCGTGGAGATCGTCACCGGGCGGCGGCGTGTGATTGAGTATTTGCTGTCACCGATCGCTAAGGCGGTGGGGACGGCGGGGAGAGAGCGGTGAAGTTATTATTAGGTTTAATTTTTATTGTTGCGTCGGCTTGCTCATCTGGAAGGGATGTCGCTTTGAACAGAGCGGACTATGTTCACAACAATATCCGAGTTGAAGCAAAATATAATGACCTCCCTGAAGGTGGACGCGGGGGGGAGGTTTCTTTAGATATATTTTCGAGTTCTGTAAGTTCAGGCGTAAAATCTAGCGTTAACTATACTTTGGTCGATTTTGGTGAAAAGGAAAATATTTCTTGGCTAATCGGAAGTCCTGAAGAGCTTGCTCAGCTAGTTGATGGCGGCGTGTTTAGGTTTTCTTCTACGAAGAGGCGCGATGGGATGCGGTTGTCGTTGCATGGTGGGTATCTTATCAATGATACCTATACTAGGCAGTGTCGTTATTTGCATCAGGTTGGTGACCGTATCATTCCGGCAGGGCTTCGATGCCAAGTCATTATCCCCGATCAAGGTTTACTTTATCTGACCGTAATACCCGGAGAATTTTCGGGTTATGAAGGTGATATCATCAATAAAATTGATATCATTGTAAAAAATGTATCTGAAAAGAGTGGGGTTTTATGATGACTGATGAAATAAGAAGCCCTATCATTTTAACGCCTGCTCAAGTTGCTTATCTCAGCAGTGTTACGTCTGGAGGGACGACAAATTTTTCTGCAGGGTATAACTATGTTTATTCAATACTAAGGACAAATCCGGCTACGGATCAAAACACCCTATTTTGGTTTTCTCAAGCTCCAAGAATTAACCGAAATTGGGGCTCTTCCGCTAATTTTATTAGAAAATTTACAGCCACCAGCATTCGTCTTTCAGGGCTCTCGCCTAGAAATCTGGATTCGGTCTCAGATAGGATTGCTCAATCCGTACTAGGAGAAATTGTCCAAACGGGCCGTGTTAGGGATCTATCTTACATATTGGACCATGATATTAGATCAGTTCTTAATTCTACAGGAATACCAAATATAGGAGGGTGGGGTGGATCGTTTTATTACTGGAATTTGCAGATGTATGACTCTGCAGGTGCTCCGCTTATTAATCCTGATGGATCAAGGAGGTCGATTGGGCAGTATATTTTATCAAATCCTGCAGCCAAAAATCTTTTTGTAAGTACTCTTGGAAGCACATTAGCTCAAATCGCGGAAACGGGTGCGAGGGTTAGGAGTTCTGGAGATTTAGTATCTATTTCAGACTCGCTTAACAAGCTTAGAGATTTGCCGAGTGATGTTCAGAAGCAGGTTTTAATCAAGGCGGCCTCGGATTCTGCAACGTTCCGAGCTGTTCTTAAGCACACTCTGGGCGTAATTTTGATCGGGCCTGAGTACATTATTATTCCGGCGCTGCTCAATGCGGGGGAGTATCCCGGAGAGTTTCTGTCCGAGAACGACGGTCATAGGTATGATCAAATTGATGCTATAATAGGCATACTTGAATATATCTCAAGCACTGGAGGTGTGAATGAGCGAGGGTCTGTAAATTTCTTTGCTGAGATTAGAAGAATAGCTTCTGAATTTGGGGACATATTTACGGACTTTGCGATGAGCGCCGATTACTCGGAGCTTGGTGGAATCGTTGGGTCGTCAATTGGAAATCATCTGGCTGGAAGTAATGTCGCGGCGGGGATTGTTTATTCATCTGTATTGGGCGAGATTGGGTCGCGCCTTGCTGCAGCGGTAACTTCCGGATCGAAGGCTGAGAGCGTGGTAGGGACGCTTTCTGGGCAGGCCGTAGATGCGGTGGGGGTCCAGAGAGGATTCGGGACTGGCATGATGTCTCGAATGCAGGGCGCTGCGATAGGAACGATTAGTTCTTTGATCACGATGGAGCTGGGTGAGGCTATTGGACTTGAAGGATTTGGTGCTGAACTTTTCAACACCGCTGGATCCACGGTCGTAAATAATGCTTTTTCAAACCTCGTTTCTGGCGGCCTTGACGCTATGTGGTCAGGATTTAAGCCGTCTGAATTGTTCCGAAATCCAGTAGCTGGCACGGAATTAAACTCGAGTCTGCCCGCAGGAGGGGGGACGCTTGCTGTAAATGCGATTGGAGCGTTTCTAGGTAGTAAGCTTGGGTCTATGGTTGTCAGCCCTCGGACGCAGGCTGGCGCTATGCTATCCTCGATCGGTTCGGCTGCAGGCTCCTGGGCTGCCACGGTAGTCGGTAGTGCAGGGACGACCCTTGGGACGAGTATTGCTACGAGCCTGGGGCTTTCTGGAAATTCTGCTTGGCTGTTTGGTAATCTCATTGCGCCTGGCGTCGGTGCCTTCGTTGGCTTCGTACTCGGCGCACTGATCGGGAACCTGTTCGGCCGCAAGAAGCCCAAGATTCCGACGGCCAACGCCGAGGTCTATCTCGACTACACCAGCGACAAGTTCCAGCTCGGCGCCTCTTCGGCGGCCAATGGCGGGAACCTGGATCTGGTCCGCAACATGGCGGAGTCGGCGCGTGATACGCTGAACGGTTTCCTGACAGTGCTGGCGGGCGACATGCCCTATCAGGCGACCAGTTGGGGCTACGGCCGTTGGATGAACGGCAAATACATCTCCACGCCGGTGGGGGTCCAGAGCTTCTACGGCCATACGGGCGGTCAGTTGTGGGTGAAGCTCGGCAACCCCAATGCGGCGCAGCAGAATGTCGGCTCGGCCGACGACGCCGTGTCCAAGGGCGTGATGTGGTCGATCAAACAGACCCAGGTGATCGGCGGCGGCATCTTCGCCAAGCGCGCCCTGGCCAATTCGGCGGCGACCGATCTGACCGCCTTGCTGGGCGACCTGCAGATCGCCTCGGACTATCGTTTCTACGCCAACAACCGCGAGCTGATTAACGGCTACATCACCGGCGCCTACAACAGCCTGAACCAGGGCGAGAAGGACTACTACGCCGCCAACAAGGCCGTGATCGACAAGGCGCACACCAAGGGGGTGAGCGCGCTGGATGCGAACGAGCTGAACTTCTATAACGCCAACAAGGCGACGATCGACAAGATCGTCTCGGCGCTGGAAGACCAAGCCATCGCCAACCCGTGGATCATCACGCTTCAGCGGATCAATGAGCTGAAGCTGGATCAGTGGTCATACGGCGACTTCAACGGCGGCCTTCAGGGCTTCCTGACCAGCCTGGGGATCGAGGCCTATGGAACCCGTCTGGAGAATGTGAAGGTCACTGACATCCTGGGCGGGCTGACCCTGTCGGCCAAGGGGCCGACTGTGCAGGACGGGGTCTTCTCCATCCTGCCCCAGGCGATGGACGCACCCGTCGGCAACGACCTGTTGAACCCGCACTGGCGCCAGAACTCGGCGGGGTGGTGGATGGCGCAGTCCATCCCCGGCGCAGCCGCTTTCGGCGTCAACCTGAACGCCGACTGGTCAGGATCGGGCAATGATGTCCTATGGTCACGCATGGAGGGAACGCCCGCCGCCGGCGGCGTGGTCGACGTCCGATCCGAGCTGATCGCCTCACAGGGCGGCAAGACCTATGAATTCAGCGTCAAAGCGGGGCAACATCGCAGTCGTGCGGAGATGTTCGTTGAATTCTACGACGCCAACCAGAACTGGCTGGGCTCTCATCTCATCCCGGGCCAGGGCAGAGTGTATGGCGCCTGGCAAGGCAATCTGAGCAACTTCGACACCATCAGCGGTCAGCTCACGGCGCCGCCCGGCACGGCCTATCGCCGGATCGGGTTGAGAATGGTCACGACCGGCGAGCACGACCCCTACGTCTTCTTCACCCAGCCAGTGACGCGCGAGGTAGGCGGCGCGGCGATCGACTGGTCGGACAAGGGCGGGGCCGTCCGCGTCGATGACCTGTCGAAGATCGGCTACACCAAGCTGAACGACGGCAACACGGCCGGCCGGGACTTCCTGGACTTCTCCGCGAGCACGGCGGCGGTGGGCTGGAGCGACTGGCGCGAAGAAACGACCGAGGGATACTGGGAATGGCGGGGCTGGGGGCCTCAGCCCGAGGTGCCCATTCTACATCCAGATCCTGAGATGGGCGGAAGCGGGGAATACGTCTGGGTGCCCGGCACGACCTACGCCGTCACCGGCGGCGACGACATCGTCGTGGGCAGCCGTTTCGGCGACTACCTGGCCGGCGCGGCCGGATGGGACTGGATCGACGGCGGCGACGGCGACGACACCATCGAGGGCGGCGATGGCGATGACGTTCTACTGGGTGGAGGCGGCCGCGACCGTCTGGTCGGCGGCGCGGGCGACGACTATCTGGTCGGCGGAGCCGGCGATGACCACCCTTGGTACGGCGATACTTTCGGCGCCGGCATGTGGGGCGGCGCTGGAAATGACACCATTGTCTTTAGCGGGGGGATCGATGGCGGCTTCGGAGAGGATGGCGATGACCTCTTCCTGATGGAGCAGGACGGCTATACGCCAGGGCTGGAGGCCTCCGGGAGTTACAACGGAGATCTGATCGATTTCGTTGACGCGGGGGCCGGGTCGGACACGATCTCATACGAGCGATACACGACGCCCATTACGGCTCCGTTGGATCCGAATTTCTGGCCATGGGCTACCAACTCTTCTGCCATGCCGCAGGGCGGGATTAACGGTGTCCGGGTCGCTCTGTGGAATCACCCTGCTAGTTGGACCAACGGCGACGCCTATTGGTCGGACGCGAAATACATCATGGGGGATTGGATCAAGGGCGTTGAGAACGTCACCGGCAGCAGGTTCAACGACTACCTGTGGGGCGACGGCGGAAACAACATCCTTAAGGGCGGCGACGGGGATGATTTCCTCGACGGTCATGATGGCGATGACATCCTGGAAGGCGGTGCCGGAGCGGACTACATATTCGGCGGCGGTACGGGAGGTGACACCCTTTCCTATGAGGGGTCCAACGCCGGGGTAGTCGTAGATTTCACGACTGGCGAAGCCTTCGGCGGTCATGCGACGGGCGATCGATTCAGTCATATGAGCCACATTCGCGGCTCGCGTTTCGCTGACGAACTGAAGGGCGACGCCAACGCGAACCATATCGACGGCGGCGCTGGCGACGACTGGATCGTGGCGACCAAGGGCGCAGACTTCTATGTCGGCGGCGACGGTGTCGATACCGTCGATTTCTCCGAAGGTTTCGCGTCCGGTCAAGCGACGTATCAAACCTGGGTCAACGACGGCTATTGGGAATGGGATTGGGAGCAGCAGCGCGAAATCTGGATCGACAACGGCGGTCACTACGAGACCGTGACGGGTTATCGTCAGGGCCTGCAGATCACCGGAAGCATCGCTAATTGGCGAGCGGTTGACGGAAGCGCTGGAACGCATTCCCTGAGCGGTGTCGAGCATATCATCGGCACATCAGGCGACGACAGCATCAGCCTTAGCGGAGCTGATGAGTTCATCACCGCGGGCAAGGGCAATGATGCGCTGAACGGCGGCGGCGGTTCGGACACCTACTATTTCAATCTGGGCGACGGCGTAGACATTATCACCGAAACCAATGTCGGATCTAACGTGGTGTCGTTCGGCGAAGGGATCGGTTTCAACCAACTGACCTTCACGGTCGTGGCCGGACCCAGCGGCCACATGACCATTCACTACAGCGCCACGGATTCCGTGCGCGTGAACGGCAACCTGCCCAATGTGAAGGACGGCAAGCTGGCCTCGGCCGATGATAACAAACTCAAGGTCATCGACATGAACGGGTCGGGCCAGTTGGATGTGTCGCAGTTCGAAATCTATCGGGGCGGCACGGCCGGGGCGGACACCCTGGGCGGAATCCGCACTCTGGGCGACTTCCTTGTCGGCTTCGGCGGAAACGACACCATCTACGGGATGCAGCCGGGCCAGTGGGAGGACCACGGCAACATCATCATTGGCGGGGCAGGAAACGACACCAGCTACACATCGGCAGGCGACGATCAGTTCGCCTTCGAGCGCGGTTCGGGGCGTGACACGATCAACGACACCGGCGGCGACGATGTTCTGGTGTTCGGCCCCAATGTCGCGGCCGATGACGTTATCTACAAAGTGGTGGGCAACGACCTCTATATCGGCATAGCCGAGACGGCCAATCCCAACCTGGAAGCACATCAGGTCACGGACTATGTCCGCGTCGTGGGCGGCGGGGTGAAGTGGCAGGACGTTTACGGCGGCGGGGCCTCCTTCAATACGGTGGAGTTCATCAACGCTGGCGGGACCTGGATCGACCTGCGTAAGCTCGACATCAATTGGACCGTTCAGAACACCTACAACGGCGGCGTCCTGCCGATCGTCTTCGATCTGGCGGGCGACGGTCTGGAGCTGACGGGCGTCGACTCTTCAATGGTCGTGTCGCGGCTGTCTTCCGGCGAACTGGCGCGAACCTCCTGGGTGGGGCCGACCGACGGCATCCTGGCCGTCGACCGCAATGGCGACGGCCAGATCAACCAGTTGTCGGAAATATCCTTCGTGCAGGACCAGGAAGGCGCCAAGACCGACCTTGAGGGTTTGCAGGGCTGGGACACCAACGGCGACGGCAAGTTGAACGCCCTTGACGAGGGCTGGGGCCAGCTGAAGATCTGGGTGGATCGCAACCAGAACGGCCGGTCCACCGCCGGCGAACTTCGCACCCTCGAAGAGGTCGGGATCACCGAAATCAACCTCACCGGAAAGGCGACTGGCAATACCGCGGCCAACATTCGCGACAGCTTTGTGCACAACACCCTGTCCTTCACCTGGGCGTCGGGCGAAACGGGCACAGCCTACGATGTCCAACTGGCGCGCAAGCTGCTGAGCGAGTACGGCCTGACTGTTGATCAGGTGAAAGCTATCTGGGGGGATGACAGGTCCGTCGATGGCGAGTTGGGTCGTCTGGTGTCCCAACTCATCGCCGGCGGCGGGGCTGGCGTGCATGGCTTCCCGAGTTTCCGACCGAGCCTGGACGGGTCCATCTACGGGGGCTTCGTTCACGCTTTCAGGGAGACTGCCGTGAATGCTTGGACTGATTTCAGCATGGGTGAAGAGGCTGTGCCTTTGGAGCCTTCGGCTGATTTTAGTGACCACGACGACGTCTATGCCGAGGACGAGGCGCGCTGGCGGGATGTCCTCTTCGGAGAGGGCGTTGACGGAAAGAGCGTCAATATTACAGACCCGAGCGTGCGGGCCTCTCTTGATGCCTTCTTCGGGAAGAGCGTTCGCGGAGCTTACGGGTCTTCCCTCGCACGCCCTGATATTGACGACGGCGTGGTCGATCCCGTGACGAAGACGGGCGGCGAGTATGACGCCAGCGAGGACAGGGGGGCGCGCTCGGGAGCTGGCGAACTTGGGCCGCGACCGGAGGCGGTTTCCTTCGACACCCCTGCCATGCGCCAGACGGTCGTTGATCCGCTGCTGACCGCAGCGGCTGATGTGATCAGCGCGGGCGCGGAGGATCTCTGGGCGCTGGTAGAGTTTGGTCTGGCCTATGCAGACGACAACGGCGCCTGGTGGCGTCAGGGCGAAAACGAAGCGCGCTTCAGCGACGGTGCTCTGCTTCCGATTGCGCTGGACCCGATCGTCGACGGCCTGTCCGCTTCGGCGGGTGTGGAACAGCTTTCGCAGCACCAGAAGCTGACCCAGGCCCTTGCCTCCTTCGGTCGGGACAAGGGCGCTTCGGCTGCGGTCTGGAGACGGTCGGGCGAGATCGACGGGCAGGACTCCGCGTCGCAGATGCTGAGTAGTTCGGGCTCGCGCTTCGCGGCGCTGGCGCGTATCCCGGCGTAAATCCATGAGTGAGACGAATGTAATGACGAATACGCCTTCTCCCGCCGCTCAGGCTCAGGAGCCCAAGACGGTCTCGCAGATGCTGGGCGAGATCGTCTGGTTGATGACACAGTCGCCGGTGCACAAGCAGTTGTTCATCGGCGATCTGGAATGGTTCGCCATGCCGGCCATCCTGCTGGAGCAGTTCCGCACCTTCTACGGTCCGAACGCTCCGGCCGCCGTGGCCTTCTGGGCCATGGTGTCGGAGGAAGTCGAGCAGAGGCTGGAAGCTGGCGCGCACAAGCTGCGGGCCGACGAATGGAAGGGCGGCGATCGGCCCTGGCTGATTGAACTCGTGGCGCCTTTCGGGGCTCAGGAGGAGATTCTCGCCGACCTCTCTCTAAGCGTCTTCAACGGCATGCCTTTCAAGTTCCATACGGTCGGCGACGACGGCCGACGGGTGGTGAAGACCTATGAAACGCCTGACGCGACCCTCAACTAATCGCTTGCTTCCGACGGCGGGTCTCGTGCTCGTCGTCGGCCTTGGAGGCTGCCAGAGTCTTGTGACGACGCCGTCCATTTCAGAGCGGCTGGCCCCTTTGGATCGAGCCTTGACAAGCAAGCCGGCCGAACTTGAGGCGGCCGCGACTTCGGGAGATGCCGAAGCTCAATTCGGTCTGTCTCTAGCCTGGGCCCATGGTCTGCATGGCTTTTCCGTGGACCAGAACAAGGCGACGGAATGGCGATTGAAAGCCCTAGCAAATCGTCGCTTCGTTCCGATCACTCAGTATACGGCGGCGTTCGACGGCCAGCCGTCGAGGGTCAACATCATTAACGTTCCGGCCTATGATCTGACCCAGTCGGAAACGACGGCGGTAGACGCTTGCATCGCTTGGCTGTCGGGGCGGGCTTCTGCGACTGAAGCCTGCGGCGAAGAATCTGATGCGGCTCGGCGGCGGAGCCTTTGGGCAGCAGCCCAAAGGCAATAGTTGACAGATAGCGCAATTCCGTACGGCGCCTCCTCGCCGTTCTCGCCCTTGATCGCCTGATGTAGATACTCGGCAACCCGGCGGCAGGCCGCTGCTGGCTGGGTGGAGCTAGATCGCGTACGGGGACCGTCGACCGCCAATCGGGCCTGGATCTCGCTCCGGCGGCTCTTCAGCGGGGCGTTGGTCGTCTTCAGTTCTTCCGTCTCGATCGCGCCGTCCAGGCGCAGCGCCTGCGCGTGGTGTCTGCTGATCGAGGACTTTGACGCTGGTGAAAGGCCGAAATTGAAGCTGTTCTTTTGATGTGTCTGGGTGGCTTGATGAAACTGTGAGGCCGGGCAGCCCGCGGCGCGGAGGAGTCTCGGGCTGTCGTGCAACTAGAAGGGGGCCCGGCTTGCGCCGGGCCCCCTTCCATCGACTGCTAGCTTGGCTGCCCTGATCAGAAGCTCAGACGGAAACCGCCGTAGAAGCGCCGTCCCAAGCCGTCGTAGACGTCTGGGAAGGTGGTCCAGCCGGTGGCTTGGCCGTTGTCGCCGTTGGTGCCGGCGATGAACATGTACTCGTCGAAGATGTTGTCGACGCCGGCGTAGACGTTGACGCGATCGTTCAGTTCGTAGCGGACCTGGGCGTTGACGAAGGTCATCGACGGCAGGGCCGACTTCCAGGCCTCATTGAAGTCACCGGTATCCGCCTCGCCGACATACTGGACGCCAACCGTCGCCTGCAGCGGACCGCGGGCGTAGAGTAGGTTCAGTACGGCTTCGTTCTCAGGCGCGCCGACCGTTCCGGCGAAGGTCTGCGGCGCGGCGCCAGGGAAGGCGGTCGAGCTGAAATCCAGCAGGTGGCTGTAGGTCAGCGAGGCCGAAATGCTGCCCAGATCCATCGACGGCGCCGAGAAGAGGTCGTTGAGGCCCAGGCTGTAGCTGGCCTTGAGGTCCAGGCCCTCGACCTTGATCACCGCCAGGTTCAGGTTGCGGATGTCTAACTGGTTGAGAGCGCCCACCGAAGCCCCGTTCGCAAAGCGCTGAATGCCGCCGCAGAACGGCGAGGTCGGGACATAGGAGGCCGTGTTCTCGTAGCAGCGATTGAGCGAGGTCTGCCGACCATAGGTGCCGACGCCGTCGTCGATGGAGATGTCGTAGTAGTCGACCGAGACTGACAGGGGCGACCACCAGTCGTTCCAGCGCGGGTTGAACAGGAAGCCTGCGGTGAAGGTCTTGGAGGTCTCCGGCGTCAGATCGGGGTTGCCGATGTTGAAGCCTGTCGTGCCCTGTTTCTCCGGCTGGGTCAGCGCAAAGCCCCCGTCACGGGCGACGCGCGCGACCACGGCTGGATCGAGCATGCAGGCCTGGGCCACGGCGTTGCCGATGGTCGAGGTGTTTACGCCGCTGTTCAGCACGACGTCGGGATCGGCGATGTTGGAGCGGATATTGAAGAAGGCGGCCTGACCGTTCGACAGGGTCACGCCTTCGCAAGGGTCGGTGACCACGGGGAAGGTTTGCGACCCTGCATTGAACAGCTCGTTGATGTTGGGCGCGCGCACGGCCACGGCGTATTGCGAACGCAGCTTCAGCCATTCGACCGGCTGATACTCCAGCGAGGCGGCCCAGGCGGTGGTCGAGCCGACGGTGCTGTAGTCCGACACCCGCGCGGCCAGGTTCAGGTCCAACGACTGGGCGTAGGGCAGGTTCGCCAGCAGGGGGACGCGCAACTCGGCGAAAACCTCGCGCACGTCGAAGGCGCCGCGCGTTTCCGGCGTCAGGTTACCGGTCGCCAGACCCTTCTGCGTCAGGGGGTCGGGCGTCGAGCGGGCCTCTTCCTCGCGGTATTCGGCGCCGATGACGAAGCCGATATCGCCAGCCGGCGAGACGTTCGGCAGCGTGCCGTTTACATAGCCGTTGACGATGTATTGCTCCTGGAAGGCGTCCAGACCCGTGGAGGCCTTGAAGTAGTCGACGGCTTCCTTGGAAATGCCGCCTTCCTCGAAGATGTAGATCGGGCGGCAGCCTTGGGCGCGGGCCACGGTGTCGCGGCAGACGGTTTCCCCGCCGACGATGACGGCGTCCAGGGCGTCCTTGAAGCGACTGGTGATGACGTCGCCGTTGGTGCGTTGGTCATAGTCCGAACGACCATAGTTCAGGCTGAGCTCATAGCTGAGGTTCGGAGTGATATCCCCCTCGAACCCGGCGACCAAGCGCGCCATGGAACGTTCGGAATCATTGCCGCGGTTGCCGACGTCGTTGATGCGGCGACGGAAGCCGACGACCAGATCGCTGTCGGCCACGCCGGGGTTCTGGGCGCGCACGGCGTTGGCCAGGGCTGTCGGTACGATGGCGCTGGTGATGGGCACGCCGTAGCGGCACTCGCTGTCGCCGTCGCCGTCGAAGTCGCGGCAGTCGGGGAATTGATCGATCCCGAACTCGTTCGTGTAGATGTTGTCGGATCCGACAGGATTGCCTTCGATTTCACTGGAGGTGCGGCCTTGGAAGATCGACATCTCCGAGAAGAAGCGGTGATTGTCGTTGATGTTGTAGGTCGCCTGGCCGTTAAAGCGGATCTGCTCTTCGGGGACATAGAGCTGGCGTTCCGCGGCGCGATTATAGCCGAAGGCCGCGTTGGTGTAGGGCACGACCGCACCGTTGTCGTCAACCACACGGGTCAGATTGCCCAGGCCGCCGGGGCGGGGGATCAGCGCCGTGCCGCGCGGGATGTAGGATGAGAATATCCCGGGAACCTGATCGCGCGCGCTGGTGACGCCGGCGTCGATGCACATGTCGCGATCGCATCGGTCGCGAGCATAGACCGAGCCGGTTTTGCGCCATCCGAGCGAGCCGACGAAGTTCCCGCGGCCATCGGCGAAGTTGGAGCCGAATTTCAGGCCGACCTTGTAATTCTCGTTGTCCCCGCGGTCGGTGATGCCGCCCTGGGCTGACAGTTCCAGCCCTTCGAAATCTTTCTGGGTGATAATGTTGATGACACCGGCCAAGGCGTCTGAGCCGTAGACGGCCGAGGCGGCGCCGGTCACGACATCGACGCGGTCGATGAAATCGGTCGGGATGGTGTTGAAGTCGACGATCTGGCTGCCGACGACCCCCGCGACGTGACGGCGGCCGTTGACCAGAACCAGGGTGCGGTTTTCGCCCAGATTCCGCAGATCGACAGTGGTGACCCCGTTGTTGGCGGTGGCGAAGGTCGTGCTTGTCGGCGTGAAGGCTGAGACGCCCGCTTCGGGCAGGGTGCGCAGGATGTCACCCGTGTTCATCTGGCCCGTGGCCTCGATGTGCTGAGCGGTGATGACCGAGACGGGAACCGGCGAATCCTGGTTGGGACGGGCGATGCGCGAGCCGGTGACGACGATTTCATCGACCGTCGTCGCGTCTTGTTGTTGAGCGGGCTGGGCCAGTGCGGGCACGGCCGCGGCTAATGCTCCACCCATGATGGTTGTGGCCAGCAAATGCCGGCGTAGCAGGTGAACTCGCAATGTTGTCTCCCTCCTGACGCATTTTTGGATGCGCAGATTGTTGAAATTCTCAACCCATATTTCGGACTAAGGATTTCTGAGGGTAGTTTTGTATTTCTACAGAGCAATAAAGACGTTGTTGTGATTTGTTGTATTTGAATTTTACTGTTAATTTTGACACGTGAATATTAATTGCATGGCTGCAACTACATTTATGTAATTTGTCTCCACGGCTTTATGTTCATGATCTGGGAGACGTGATCGACGTGGTTCGGGCCGACTGTGATCTCACGGCCGTTTGACAGGGTGAGCGCCAGCTTGCGCCCCGTCCGACGCCTTATGCCTCGGACAAAGGCCAGGTTGACGATGACAGAGCGATGACAGCGAACGAACCGGTTAGGGTCGATTCTTTGCTCTAGAGAGCTGATGGTGTCCCGCACCAGATAGGTCGCCCCGCCTGTGTGCAGTTCGACGTAGTCTCCCTGGGCCAGGATATGATCGACTTCTTCTAAGGATTGACGATGCAGGCCGTTGGCTCGCCGAATCCAGATTTCCGTCTCATGCAGAGAGGGTTCGGTCGTCTGTTGCAGGGAGGCGACAAGCGTTTGCAACTCGGCGAAGCGCTGATCCGAATTGCGCGCGTCCAGGCGCATCCGTGCGCGCCGGATCGCAGCGCGCAACCGCTCGAACTCGAAGGGCTTGGTCAGGTAGTCGGCTGCGTTCAGCTCGAAGGCGTGAACGGCGTGCTGGGTGAAGGCCGTGACGAAGATGATCTCTGGGACAGGGTCGGAGGAGCAAAGGCGTGAGACGACGCCCAGGCCGTCCAATCCGGGCATCTGGATGTCCAGGACGGCGATGTCGGGTTTCAAGGATCGGATCAGTTGCAAGGCGTCCTCGCCGGAGCGGGCGGAGGCGGCCAGTTCGACCTCTGGAATACAGGCGAGCGCCTGCTTCAGCCGCGCCAGGGCGAGGGGTTCGTCGTCGGCGATCAGAACCTTCATGCGGCGACCTCGAACGGCAGGTCGAGGTCGACGCGCCAGCCGCCTGATTGCATGGGCCCGTATCTCAGGCTTGCCTCGGGTCCATACATGAGGTTGAGCCGGCGCTCCGTATTCGTCAGGCTTTGGCCGAGGCCGCTGCTGCACGCGGGGGCTGCGCCTGGACCATCGTCCGCGACCCAGAGCCTGAGGCGGGCGCCGTCGCGACGAGCGCCGATCTCCAGGGTCACCGGCGAGGTTGATCGGGCAAGGCCGTGTTTGACGGCGTTCTCAACGAAGGGCTGAAGGATCAGGCTGGGCGTCATGGCGGGCAGGGCTTCGGGCTCCACCAGAAGGCGTCGCCGGAGACGATCCGGAAAGCGAACTTGCTCGATGTCGAGATAGCGTCCCTGACTGTCGATTTCGCTTTCCAGCCGGACCAACTCGCGGGGGCCGGCCGCCAGGGTGTGTTTGAGGAAGTCCGCCAGCCGCAGCAAGGTCGTATCCGCCTCCTGGGATCGGCCTTCTCCAATCAGGCTGGAGATCGAGTTCAACGTGTTGAACAGAAAATGGGGCTGGATCTGAAGCCGCAGAGCGGCCAGTTGAGCCTGCTGCGCTGCGATCTGAGCCTCCGTCGTCCGCGCTTGCTGGCGGCGCAGATTGTCGCCCGCCACCATGACGGCGCAAAGGGCTGACCAGGTCATGATCGGCCAGAGGAAGGAGATATAGGTCGAGCTCAGGTTGCGGAAATCGAGAAAGTGCTCGCTGCTGATGGCGTGGTAGTCGGTCAGCAGGCGGAAATAGGTCGCGTTCAGAACGGTGTGAAGCAGGCAGACGGCAAGACCCAGAGCGGCGGCGCGCCAGAACCATGCGAAGGCGCGCGTTTCCGACAAGCGGCGCAGCACGCCCCACATGCACAGGGTCAGGAAGACGCCTGTGCCCAGGCTGGCCATGCGGGCCAGCATCACGCCCTCCATCTGATTGAAGTCGGATGGGGAGATCAGCGAACGAGCGCTGAGTTGCAGGGCGTTTATGGTCCAGAAGACGACAGTGAGAACCGCAACCATGCCGTCCAGCCGGGTCAGCGGCCAAGACGGGGTCTCGTTATTGGGATCGTCGTGCACGCTCATTTCGTCTCCTGCTGATGCAAGAAGCACCAACCGTCGCCTATGTGCAAAGCATGGTCGGTGAAGTCGCCGCTTAGTGCGACGAAACGTATTTTTGGCGCGCCGAACCAGAGCCCCAATCGGCGGATCGCTTCGTTGGTCTGACCGGTTCAGCGGCGCCATCCTCACAATGACGGTCGGTGTGAGGAAGGGGCGTGAGCATGAATGACGAGGCTGAAGAAATGGCCGGAATCCTGATCTCTGTCTTGGTTGAAGTCGAGAAAACGGCTCCGGGGCTGAGTTTGGGGCAATTGGTCATGTTTCTGCACATTCTTCGTCTGGAAGGCGTGCGCATGACGGCCTTGTCCGAACTGTGCGGGCGTCACGACGCCGTTGTTTCGCGCGGCGTGCGCGCCATGGCGGTGGCGGGCGATGCCGGCACCCTGGAGCCGGCCTATGGCCTGGTGGAGCTGTTGCGCGGTTCCGACGCGCGCAGCCGCCATCTGGCGCCGACGACCGCGGGCATGGCTCTGGCGGATCGACTGTCGCGTCTCATCGTGCGACGCGCGGAGGCAAGGTTCAGTGAAGCGGAAGAGAGCTGCGGGCTGGCCTGACGGTCAATCGCGGGGCCATGGTCGAGCCGGTGCGGCCGCGCGAGCCGTCAGTCGCGGTCGACGATCCCCGAAGCGAACATCGATCCGATCGAAGGCTGCGTTCAACTCGGCCAGGACGCGACGAATCTCGTCCTCGCGGGCCACGGCCTTGAGATAGTCCTCTGCCTCGTATTCGACCGTGATGACGGCCTTTCGCTTCATCGGCGTGATTTCGCCGGCTCCACGTTGAAGGGGGGCGTGGTTCGCGCTGCTCATGGCGATCCCTGTCCTAGGCCTGAACCAGGGGAGCGTCGAACCGATAGCCTCTGCCCCAGACGTTTTCGATCGGCAGCACGATCTGGGCATCCATAAGGGCCTTGCGTTTCAGGCGGCTGATCGCCGTGCGCATCTGTCCAGGATGGAAGTCGCAATCCGTGAGCACGCCGTCTGCATGATCGGAAAGGGCGATCAGCAGCTCGTGATCCCGTCCCGTAAGTCCGATCCTTTGCCCGCTTGGCGCAATCAGCATCCGCTGCGCGTGTCTGAGCGTCCAGGCGGCTTCGGATGTCGATGGGCGCGGTGTTTCCGTCTTGCGGTCTATAATGCGGTTCAGACGCGCCAATATCTCTCGGGCGTTCGCCTCTGGTCCCACCAGATCCTCCACCCCCATCTCCAGCATCAGAACGCGCTCCAGGGCTTCGCCCTCGACAGCGACGACGAAGATCGGCGGAGCGTCCTTGCGGTTGAGGCGGCGCAGGGTCGCAAGCGCCGACGGGCTGGGCAGGCAGGTCACCAGGACAATGAGGTTGAATAGATCCGAAAGCGATCGGCCATCGTCGCATATGGCTTCGAGCGACTTTGTCTCGGAGACCAGAAAGCCGGATCTCTCCAGATACTCGCCCAGTCCTGCGGACCCCGTGTCGCTCAGGTCGAGAAGCATCAAGCGCCCTGTAACGGGATGGGGAGCGGGTGACTTGGCGGTGGCGCTTCGACCCTTGGTGATTGGAGATGTCAACAGCATGGCGCTCTTTCTCAAGTCCTCGAACATTGGGAGTCATGCGCTAGCTATGGCCTCATTTGTCGTCGTTGACGCGTCATATGACTAAAGAGTGCATTATTCGTCGATGCAAAGGCGTGTTTCGTCGAGATGAAATCGAACGCCCTTTTGAGACATGGCTAGGGTGCGTTTCAGAACGTCTGATTTACGCAGTGGTGTCGATGTCACAAAGAAAGAACCGGCGGTGAGGTCTGTACTGGCGTGCGCCGGGCGTTGCCTGATATTCCTGCTTTTCGTGGCTATATTGGCGATAGGGTTCGGCCTGTGGCAGGGCGCGGATTTCTACTATGGTCAGAACGATGCGGCCAAGTCGGGGGGCGAGGGACCGCACGTCTTCCAGCGAGGCGATCACTGGGTTTCGCAAACCCTGCACGGCGACGGCGAACAAGGCTTTCGGGTCGAAGAAAGGCGGCATGCTCTTGCAGAACCTTTCCGGGTCCAGGTGAGCGTTCCGCTTGACGGGACGCGGTTTGCGGTGAAGGCGACGCCCCTGTTCTTGACGCCGCCGACCCAGTATCGCGGTGGCCAGGCCATCCTTGCGGTCTCTGACATCGAAGGCAATTATCGGACTTTCCGTGACTTTCTCATCAACGCCAAGGTCATCGACTCTGATCTGAATTGGACGTTTGGTGACGGGCGTCTGGTGCTTCTCGGCGATTTCGTCGATCGCGGCGCCTCGGTGACGCCCGTGCTGTGGCTGATTTACAAGCTTGAGCAAGAAGCTGCGGCGTCTGGCGGACGCGTGCACTATATTCTTGGCAATCACGAGATCAAGAATCTTCAGGGAAACTTTCAGTCCAACCACGACAAGTATTCCAGCGTCGCTGCGATCCTGGGGCGCAGGCAATCCGATCTGCTCGGCGAGGAAGCCTTCCTCGGCCGTTGGCTCGCCAGCAAGAACACCGTTGAAGTCATTGACGGCATCCTGTTCGTGCATGGGGGGCTGCATCCGGGGCTCATGGAACATTCTTGGTCTCTTGAGGATATGAACCGCATCGTGCGCGACCGTTACCGGCGCGCCTGGTATCCGAAGCAGCAGGCTGACCAGGAGGATTTCCTGATCGATCCGCGCACCGGGCCGTCCTGGTATCGTGGCTACTTCAAGGACAGGCTGACCCAGGATCAGGTGGACCGGACGCTAGCCCACTTCGGCGCGACCAGCGTCGTGGTCGGCCATACGTTGAACTGGCGTGTGAGGACGCTGTTCGATGGCAAGGTCATCGCGATCGATGTGAAACACCCGGTCGATGATAGCTTCACCCTGCCGCCGCGCCGGTCGGAAGGCGTGTGGCTGGAAGGCGGGAAGGCGTGGCGCGTGCGCGATGACGGCAGTCGTGCGGCGTTGTGATTGCGGCCAACCGGCAGAGCCTCTGGCCGCTGCTCGGCTCAGAGTTCATCAAATCGTCCAGGGAAACATCAATGCTTCGTTCCATGCTCTGCGTCGGCTTGGTCCTGCTGGCGAGTTTGGCTGGCGCGCCGGCCGTGGCTCAGCATGCGGCGTCGCCTGTTCCAGCATCGGCACAGGGTGTGTGGACGGGCGCATGGCGGGGGACGCTGGAAAAGAGCTAACGTCGCCTCCTGGCGCTTCGCAGTCACGCTAGGGCCAGAACGGAGAGAGGATTTTCATTGTGGCAGCTATGTTCAGGGACGGGTCTCCACTGTCGCGCATTGATTAGGATGGTGACTGGTCCCATTGATCTCTTCAGCTGGAGGTTGGGCATTGACCCTGCGTATATCAATCGCTCCCGAGCCATTGGCGGTCCGGTCAATGGCTCGTAGATGGAAGAATGCAGGGCGTATCGGCATCTGAAATTGGACGCGAGGTGCTCTCTGTCTCTTCGCTAGCCCTGACAGGGCGTTGAGTATCAGAATCTCGGCGTACGCATCCGTTGGGCCGAGCAGGCCAGTTGGATGTCGGTCTCGTGATCTTCTGACAGGCTGGACAGTTAGGCGTTGCAGTCGATGGCGCGGCGGACATGTTAGCCCGATTGGCCTGACGCTTCGGTTCCTCTAGACTGGATATCATGAGTCAAAAACGCCTCTTCCACGCGGTCTCCGACCAGATTCTCCAGCTCATCGCCGACGAAGGGTATGGGCCTGGCTCCAAGCTGCCCGGCGAGCGCGAGCTGGCCGAACGTTTCGGCGTCAGTCGCGTCACTGTGCGTGAGGCGGAGGTGGCGCTGCAAGCGCAGGGCAAGCTGGCGATCAAGACAGGGTCAGGCGTCTTCGTCTGTTCGGCGCCGCAACCGGCCGGCGTTTTGCCTGCGGTCAGTCCTTTTGAAGTCACCGAGGCGCGCTCTCTGTTCGAGTCGGAGGCCGCCGCCTTGGCGGCGTCGGTTATTACGGAGGAGGCTCTGGCGCGGCTGGACGAACTGGTCGCGGCCATGGGCGGGACCGATCCTGAACTGGATCCCGACGCCGCTGACCGCGAGTTTCATCGTGTGATTGCGGCTTCGGCCAATAACGCAGCTGTGCTGCACACTATTGAGACGCTGTGGCGGATGCGGACGGAGGTCCCAGAGGTCAGCGCTGCGCATCAGGCGGTGTGCGAGATCGATGCTTCGTCGCGGGTGGAGGAGCATGCCGCCATTCTCAACGCCCTGAAGGCGCGTGATCCGGCGGGGGCGCGGCGCGCCATGCGGACCCACTTCAACCGTCTGCTGGCGGCCATGCTGGACGCCAGCGCCGCCTCGGCGCTTGAGGCCCTGGAGCGCCAGATGGCGGCTAGCCGAGAACGGTTCCTGATTAGCACGCATTCAGTTTAGACCAATTGGTCTAGATTTTAATTCTTTTTCTTGTGACCAAGAGGTTGCCATTGGCGGCCTGGCTGATAGCTTTCTCCAGCGGATGCGAAACCGCGAACAAGCTCGCGCCAAAGCGGGCCGGAGGGGGAGGCGATCATGTTGTCGAGATTGGCGCTTGCGGCCGCCCTGCTGTGGGCTGGGGCGGCGACCGCCCAGACAACGACTCTGGTGGCGACCCCGGCGGAATATCAGAGGGTTCTGCGCGACGTTAAGCCTGGCGACGTCATTGCCCTGAAAGATGGGGTGTGGCGCGATTTTCAGATACTGTTCGAGGCTGAGGGACAGGCTGGCCAACCGATCACCCTGACGGCCCAGACGCCGGGCGGAGTGGTGCTGTCGGGCCAGTCCAACCTCAGGCTGGCGGGGCGCCAACTGGTGGTGTCCGACCTGGTCTTTCGCGACGGCTGGTCGCCGACGGGGGAGGTGGTGTCCTTCCGTCGCTCCAAGGAACATCGCGCTGTCGAAAGCCGAGTCACCGGACTGGTGATCGACGGCTACAACAAGCCCGATCGGGCTACGTCAGACAACTGGGTGGCGCTGTATGGGCGCGACAACCGGTTCGATCACAACCATCTGACCGGTAAAAATAATGTCGGGACCACCCTGGTCGTCGTTCGTGACGAGCAGCAGGGGCTCGATAACCGCCACCGTATCGACCACAACTACTTCGGCCCGCGCCCTAACATGGGGTCTAACGGCGGCGAGACCCTTCGCGTCGGCACCAGCGCCGACTCCCTGTCGGCCTCCAACACCGTGGTCGAGAACAACTGGTTCGAGGGGGCAGACGGCGAGGTCGAGATCGTCTCGAACAAGTCGGGCGGCAACACCTATCGCGGCAACGTCTTCTACCACTCGCGTGGGTCGATGGTTCTGCGCCATGGCGATGGAAACCTGGTCGAGAACAATGTCTTCATCGGCGGAGGCAAGCCTCACACCGGCGGAATCCGCGTCATCAACCGCAATCAGACGGTGCGGAACAATTACATGGAGGGGATCACCGGAGACGGCTTCACCGCCGCGCTGAGCGTGATGCACGGCGTCCCGGATTCCCCCATCAACCGCTACCACCAGGTCGTGGGCGCGGTGATCGAGAACAACACCATCATCGACGCGCGCAGCCTCTTCCTGGGCGCGGGTATGGACACCGAGCGCTCGGCCCCGCCGATCGGCAGCCGCTTTGCGCGCAACCTGATCGTCAACCCGGACGGGCGCGAGCCGATGCGCATGCTGGGCGACCTGTCGGGCGTCGCGTTTACGGACAACGTCCAGGCGCGTGATGTCGCCATGGTGCGCGGCGTCAACGGCTTGCTGATCCCCGTGGCTCCTCAAGGCGCCGGCGCCTCGCCTGATCTCGTCATGACCCCTCGCGCCGAGACGGGCGTGGCCTGGTACCCCAAGGATGTACAGGCCGTGCGCCTGGACCAGGGCGCCGAGATCGCGGTCGAACCGACTGAAGGCGCGCTGGAGGCCGCCGTTGCTGCGGCCCGTCCGGGCGATGTGCTGGTGCTGGCGCCGGGCCGCTATTCAGTCGACCGGACGCTGACGATCAGAGCGCCGCTGACGGTGCGCGGGTCGGGTCAGGGGCGGGTCGAGATCGCCTTCTCTCGACCTTCGCTGTTCGAGGTGGCCAAGGGCGGTTCGCTGAAGCTGGCCGGTCTGACGATAACGGGCGCCGACGCGCCGGACGAGACCGGCAACGCCGTGATCCGCGTCGCGCCGGGCTCCAGCGCGGCCAACTTCGACCTGGTGCTGGAAGGCGTCGAGGTTCGCGACCTGACGGTCAATCGCGGCTTCAGCGTGATCGCCCTGGGCAAGGGCGTCATGGCCGATCGCGTGCTGCTGCGCGACGTGCGGGTGGACAACATCACCGGCTCGGTGATCTCGGCCGCCGCCGAGACGGACGACCGGGGCACCTACAACGCCGAACTGGTGCAGATCGAAGGCGGCGCCTTCAGCCGCATCGGCGGTTCGGTCGTCGACCTCTATCGCGGCGGCACGGACGAGAGCACCTTCGGCCCGCGTCTGGTGATCAAGGGGGCGAGCTTCAAGCAGGTCGGCTCATCTGAGCGGCCGTCAATTCTGATGCGCGGCGTCCAGCACGCCGAACTGGTCGACAACACCCTGACGGACAGCGGCGCGATCAGCTTCTCCCACCGCGTCGGCGAGCCTGTGCTGGCCGTGGCCGGGAACCGCCTGGTCCGCACGCCCGAGATGCAAACCGACATCGCGCCCACCGCGGCGACGGAGGAATACTGATGCTGCGCGCCCTGTCTCTGACCGCCCTTCTTCTCGCCAGCAGCGCCCTGAGCGCCCAGGCGGCGACCGCGCCTGTCGAGCAAGTCTCGGCGTCGACCGAGACCGCGCCGGTGCTGACTACGTCTCAGGAGTGGCGGAGGATGGCCGAGGCGGGGTCTGCCTATCCGCTGTTCGCCGTCGAGCGCGAACGGGTCGAAGGCCTGGTCCGCGCCGCCATGGCCCAGGGCGTGAACGTGCCCACGCCGCGCGATCCCGGCGGCGGCTACACCCACGAGCAGCACAAGCGGAACTATCAGGCCATCTACAACGCCGGGGCCCTGTATCGCCTGACTGGCGACAAGGCCTACGCCGACTTCGCCCGCGACCTGCTGCTAGAATACGCCAAACTGTACCCGACGCTGGGCGCGCATCCGGCGGGACGAGGGCAGATCCCCGGCCGTCTGTTCTGGCAGACGCTGAACGACTCGGTCTGGCTCGTCTATTCGGTCCAGGGCTACGACGCGATCCGCGAGGCCCTGACGTCCGAGGAGCGCCGCCGCATCGACGACGACGTCTTCCGTCGCATGGCCAGCTTCCTGTCCTCGGAGACGCCCGAGAACTTCGAGCGCATCCACAACCACGCCACCTGGGCCGTCGCCGGCGTCGGCATGACCGGCTATGTGCTGCGCGACCGCGACCTGTCCGACCAGGCGCTGACCGGGCTGAAGAAGGACGGCTCGGCCGGCTTCCTGACCCAGATCGACCAGCTCTTCTCGCCCGACGGCTATTACGAAGAGGGGCCCTATTATCAGCGCTACGCCCTGGCGCCCTTCATCATCTTCGCTGGGGCTATCGACAGGAATGAGCCGGGACGCGGCATCTTCCAGCGTCGCGACGGGGTGCTGCTCAAGGCCGTCGATACGCTGATCCAGTCCAGCTACGGCGGCTATTTCATCCCGATCAACGACGCCATCCTCGACAAGGGACTGGACACCGAGGAGCTCGTGACGGGCGTGGCCTCCGTCTATGCGCGCACTCAGGACGCGGGGCTGTTGTCCATCGCGCAGCGGCAGGGGCGCACCCTCCTGTCGCCCGAAGGTCTGAAGGTGGCCGAGGCGGCGGCCTCGGGCGCGGCGCGACCCTACGCCTTCCGTTCGGTGTTGCTGAGCGACGGCCCCGACGGGACGCGGGGCGCGCTGGCCATTATCCGTGCTGGCGGCGAAGACGGTCAGGCCTTGGTCCAGAAGGCGACCGCCATGGGCATGGGCCACGGCCATTTCGACAAGCTGAACTGGCTCTTCTACGACAACGGCCAGACGGTGGTGACCGACTACGGCGCCGCGCGCTTCCTCAACATCGAGGCCAAGGCCGGCGGCATCTACCTGCCCGAGAACAACAGCTGGGCCAAGGCTACGGTGGCCCACAACACGCTGGTGGTGAACGAGCGCAACCAGTTCGACGGCCAGTGGCAGACGGGCGAGGATCACCCGCCTCAAGTCCTCTTCTTCGACACGGCCGAGGGGACGCAGATCGTCTCGGCGCGCCAGACAGAGGCCTATGACGGGGTGACGTTCACGCGCACCCAGGCCCTGGTCGAGCATCCCGAGCTGGAGCGGCCCGTCGTGATCGACCTGATGCGGGTCTCCGGCGAGCGCCCGGCGCGCTACGATCTGCCGCTGCACTACAACGGCCACATCATGAAGCTGGGCTTCGAGGCCGAACGCATGATGGCGGACCGTCCCGTCCTCGGCGCGGCCGACGGCTATCAGCACCTGTGGGTCGACGCCGTCTCCCGGCCTTCGCAAGAGAGCCGCAGCCTGACTTGGCTGCTGGACGGTCGCTTCTACACCTGGCGTTTCGCCTCGAGCGTTCCTGCCCAGGCCATCCTGGCCGAGAGCGGCGCCAATGATCCGGACTTCAACCTGCGTCGCGAGCCGGCCCTGATCCTGCGGGCCGACGGCCAGAAGGACGCGACCTTCGTCGGCGTGCTGGAGCCGCACGGCCGCTACGACGGCCGGGCCGAGACCGTGGTCGGCGCCGACAGCGCCATCCGTGACCTGAGCAGCGTGCGGGGCGCCGACGCCGAGGTGGTCGTCGTGACGCTCGCCTCGGGCAAGACGGTGGTTCTGGGCGTCGCCGACGATCCGTCGCCCCGCGCCGCCCACGCCGTCACAGCGAACGGCCGGACCTGGCGGTGGACCGGGGCCTGGGCGCGACTGGATCAATAGAGAGGCCGGCGCCGCGCGCGACCGGCCCGACAAGGGGAGGACCAGACATGCAAAAGAGATCCGCCGTCCGGTGGGCCATCATCGCCATGATCGCCGTGGCCACGGTGATCAACTACATCGACCGCAACGCCCTGGCGGTGATGTGGCCCGAGATCGCCGGCGAGATCGGCGCGACCAAGGAGGACTACGCCCTCCTGGTCACCATCTTCATGCTCTTCTACGCAGCGGGCCAGTTCGCCTTCGGGCGGCTGTTCGACCGCATCGGCACGCGCCTGGGTTTCGCCTGGTCGATCGGCCTGTGGTCGATCTCGATCGCCCTGCACGCCACGGCCAGCAGCATCGCCTCCTTCGGCATCTTCCGCGCCATGCTGGGCGTCAGCGAGGCGGGCGCCTGGCCCGGTGCGGTCAAGGCCAACGCCGAGTGGTTCCCGCCCAAGGAGCGCGCCTTTGCCCAGGGCATCTTTAACGCCGGGGCCTCGATCGGGGCCATCGTCTCGGCGCCGCTGATCGCCTTGCTCTTCCTGTCGCTGGGTTGGAAGGGGACTTTCCTGCTGATCGGCGCCCTGGGCTTCATCTGGGTGCTGCCCTGGCTGGTGATCTATCGCGCGGGGCCGGACAAGCACCCTTGGGTCAATGCCGCCGAGCGCGCCTTGATCCTGGATGCTCCGGCTGAAACCGTTGCGACGCCTGAGGCCGAACCGCCCAAGGCCCCCAGCCTGAAGCAGATGATGTCGCACCGGCAGAGCTGGGGCATCGTTCTGGCCCGCTTCTTCCTCGATCCCATCTGGTGGCTGTTCGTTTCCTGGCTGCCGATCTACCTGGCCGAGACCTTCTCCTTCGACATCAAGCAGATCGGCATCTTCGCCTGGGTGCCCTTCGTCGGCGCCATGCTGGGCAGCCTGTTCGGCGGCTGGCTGTCGGGGCGTCTGATCGCCTCGGGCCGCTCGGTCGATCGCGCGCGCAAATGGGTCATCACCTTGGGGTGCCTGATCATGGCGCCGGCCCTGCTGGGCGCCGTTCTCGCCAATGATCCCACTGTAGCCGTGCTGACCATCGCCGCCGTCCTGTTCGGCTTCCAGGTCGCCATCGGCAACATCCAGACGCTGCCGGGCGACGTCTTCCACGGCAAGTCGGTCGGCTCTTTGGCGGGCGTCGGCGGCATGGCCGCCGTGGCCGGAACCCTGATCACCACCTGGCTGGTGCCGGTCATGACCAAGGTCTCCTACGCCCCGATCTTCATCCTCGTGGCCGCGCTCGTGCCGCTGTGCCTGGTCGCGATCTGGGTCGTGACCGGCCGGATCGAGAAGGTCGACGTCCCGTCGGCGCGCGGCTGATCCCCCTTCACTCATCACTTTGCTTTCAAGGATTAAGAGCGAGATGAAACTCAACAACAAGGTGGCCATCGTCACGGGCGGCGGGCGCGACATCGGACGCGAGGTGTCGCTGAAGCTGGCCGCTGAAGGCGCCAAGGTCGTGGTCAACTACGCCAACGACGCCGCCAGCGCGGAAGAGACGCTGCGCATGATCGAGGCGGCGGGCGGAACCGCGGTGCTGCACCGCGCCGACGTCACCACGCCCGAGGGCGTCGACGGCCTTGTGTCGGCCGCCCAGGCTGCGTTCGGCCCCGGCGTGGACATCCTGGTCAACACGGCCGGCGGCATGGTGGCGCGCAAGCCGCTGCTGGAGATCGACGACGCCTTCTACGACGCCGTCATGGATGTGAACTTCCGCTCGACCTTCCTGACGACGCGGGCGGTCGTGCCGCACATGTCTTCAGGCGCGGCCATCGTGAACTTCGCTTCTCAGGCTGGGCGTGACGGCGGCGGCCCCGGCGCGTCGCTCTATGCGGCGTCCAAGGCGGCGGTTATGACCTTCACCCGCGCGATGGCTAAGGAACTGGGCCCCAAGGGAATCCGCGTCAACGCCCTGTGCTGCGGCATGATCTCGACCCGTTTCCACGACGATTTCACTAAGCCCGAGGTGCGCCAGGCCGTGGCCAACGGCACGCCGCTGCGTCGCGAAGGTCGCCCGCAGGAAGCCGCCGACGTCGCCGTCTTCCTGGCGTCGGACGCTGCTAGCTTCATGACCGGCGCCAACGTCGACGTGAACGGCGGAACCTACTTCTCCTAAGGCGCGAGGCGAGCGATGGCGGGCAATCCCTTCTCACGACGCAGAGTCGCGCGGCGGTCCCTGGCGGCCCTGGCCGCCGGTCTGTGCGTGACGCTCGCGGCGCCCGTCGTCGCGATGGCTCAGGTCTGGGTTCCCGCCTGGCTCGCTTCGCCCATGCCCTGGCGGAACGAGGCCGCCGCCAATGGTGCGCCGCCGCTGCTGACTGACGTCACCCTGCGCCAGGATCTGCTGATGGCGACGGCGACGACGGCGGTGCGCGTCCGTTTCAGCAATGAACTGGGCGAGACGCCGCTAGTCATCGGCCGGGCCGAGGCGGGGCTGAAGGGCGGGGCCGCCCAGCCCCTACGCTTTGACGGCGCGGTCCGTGTGGTTATTCCGCCGGGCGGCTTCGCGCTCAGCGATCCGCTGGCTGTGGCCGTCCCCGCTTATGTCGAATTGACGGTCAGCGCCTATCTGCCCGAGGAGACGCGGCCCGCTGTCCGGCTCGGCCCCGTGCGGATCGCTGCAGGGGACGCCGCACCTGCAGACGACGCGCCGCTGTTGCGTGGGCAGAGCGTGGTCTCGGCCGTGCTGGCCGAGCGGCCGACGGCGCCCGCCGCCGTCATCGTCGCCATTGGCGATTCCATCACCGAGGGCGGGTCGACCACCCTGGGCGCCCACCGCGCCTGGCCGCACCAGTTGGGCCGCCGCCTGGAAGCGGCCTGCCCCGGCGCCTTCGTGGTGGTGAACGCGGGGATCGGCGGCAACATGGTGGCCTCGGACGGCCGCTCGCCCTCGCTCGTGTCGCGCCTGGAGCGCGACGTTCTGGCCATGCCGGGCGTCACCCATGTGGTGCTGATGGCCGGCCTCAACGACGTACGCCAGAAAGGCCCCGCGCGCGATCGCCCCGGCGCTGGCGTGGACGAGGTCGCCACCGGATATCGACAGGCCGCACAGGCGCTGCAGTCCCGTCACATCAAGGTCGTCGGCGGGGTGCTGACGCCCATCCTGGCCTCGCCCGTGGCCGAGCCCGCCATCCCCGGCCCGACGACCGACGACAAGCGCCGCTCGCTCAACGCCCTGATCCGCCACGGCGACATCTTCGACGGCGTCATCGATTTCGAGACGGCGCTGGACGATCCCGCCCGACCTGGCCGCATCCGTCCCGGCGCGCATCGGGAGGACGGCTACCACCCCAATGACGAAGGCCATCGCCTGATGGCCGAGGCGGTCGACCCCGCGGTCTTCGCCCCTAGTCCCTGTTCTGTCTCGAGGCCCTGACATGACCCGTTCGATCCCTGTCCAGCCTTCGGCCGCCGGGCGCCGCCGCGCGGCCGTTCTGGCCCTCGCCCTCGCCGGCGCCGCCTGGGGCGCGGCGGGCGCGGCCGCGGCCCAGGCGTGGAGCCCGGTCTGGACCGCCTCGCCCGCGCCCGACCGCAAGGACGGCACGCCTGAGGCCCCCGTGCAGTTCGCGGGGCAGACCGTCCGCCAGGACATGCGTCTGGGCGCCTCGGTGCGCGCGTTGCGGCTGCGCGTCAGCAACGAACTGGGCGATGCGCCGCTGCGCGTGGCCGACATTCGGCTGGGCCGGGAAGGCGAAAGTGAAATGGCGCCGGTTCTGTTCGACGGGCGCGACGAAGCGGTGATCCCGGTCGGCTCCGTCCTGATCAGTGATCCCGTGGCGCTGGAGGCGCCGGCCTTTTCGCAGGTCTCGGTCAGCCTGCGCTTCCCCGAGCCGACCCGCCCCGCCGTGCGCCGCACGGTCGTGCGGATAGGGCAGGGCGATGCGACGCCCGGCGACGCGGTCGCCCTGGATTACCGCCAGAACGTGATCTCCGCCGTCTATGGCGAACGCGAGACGGCGCCGACGGTGGTGGCGGCCTTTGGCGACTCCATCACCGAGGGCGCGACCGCTACCCTGGGCGCCGAGCGCGACTGGCCCAGCGTCCTGGCGCGCCGCTTCGAGGCGACCTGCCCGGGGCGGTTCGTCGTGCTGAATCAGGGGATCAGCGGCAACAAGCTGCTGGACCACGGCCGGTCTCATTCGGGCCTGGCGCGTCTGGACCGCGACCTCCTGGCCCTGCCGCAGATCGACTACGTCATCCTGCTGGAAGGCATCAACGACATCCGGCACGGGGGCGACCCCGCCAAGCCGGGACGCAACGCGGCGGACATGATCCAGGGCTATCGCCAGCTGATCGCCCGCCTGCACGATCACGGGGTGAAGGCTGTCGCCGGCACCCTGACGCCGTTCAAGGGGTCGGAGCGCTATGACGCCCCGTCGTCCGAGGCGCGCCGAACCCTCAACGCCTTCATCCGCGACGGCGGCGCCTTCGACGGGATCGTGGACTTCGATGCGGCCGTCCGCGATCCGGCGGATCCAGAGGCCTTTCGGGCGGAGGCCGCTCGTCCCGACATGCTGCACCCCAATGACGAGGGGTATCGGTTGATGGCCGAAGCCGTCGATCTGTCGTTGTTCGGGTGCGACGCGCAATGAACGTGGCGAAGCATTCATGGGCGTTGTCTGACGGCGGCGACAAGCGATGGGATCTGGCGGCTCTCGGCGAAGTGATGCTGCGCCTGGATCCGGGCGAGGGGCGGATCCGCAGCGCCCGCGCCTTCGACGTCTGGGAGGGCGGCGGCGAGTACAATGTCGCGCGCGGGCTCAGCCGGACCTTCCGGCGGCCGACGGCGGTCCTGACGGCTCTGCCGCGCAATCCCCTGGGCGTGCTGACCGAAAGCCTGATCGCCCAGGCGCGCGTGGATGTCGGCGCCATCGTCTGGCGCGACTACGACGGCGTCGGGCGCGAGGCGCGGATGGGCCTCAACTTCACCGAGCGAGGCTTCGGCGTCCGCCCGCCCCAGGGGGTATCCGACCGGGCGTACTCGGCGGCCTCGGCGCTCGACCCGCAGGCGTTCGACTGGGAGGATGTCCTGGGCGCTAGCGGTGCGCGCTGGCTGCATACCGGCGGGGTTTTTGCGGCGCTGTCGGCTGACACCGCGCAGACCGCCCTGACGGCTGTGCGCGAGGCGCGGCGTCTCGGCGTCACCGTGTCCTACGACCTCAACTATCGTGAAAGTCTGTGGCGCAGCCATCCGGACGCGGAAGCCCTGCGCGCGATCAATCGCGCCATTGTGGCGGAATGCGATCTGATCTTCGCGGACGATCGGGGATTGGCCGCCTGCCTCGGCCTGGTCAGCGAAGAGGTCGGGCGGCGGGCCTGGCCGGCGGATGCGGGGCCGCCGTCTAAGGCGGCGCGGATGGCCTTCGACGCCTTCCCGCAACTGAGGGGCTTGGCCTACACCCTGCGCGATCCGAAGAGCGCGACCGTCAACGGTTGGCAGGGCGTCTTCCATGAGCGGGATGAGCGCTACGTCTCAATGGCCTGGCCGGACCTGGAGGTGCTGGACCGTGTCGGCGGCGGCGACGCCTTCGCCTCGGGGCTCATCCACGGTCTCATGGCGGGAGAAGACGCCCAACGGGCGGTGGAGCTGGCGGCCGCCCACGGAGCCCTGGCGATGACGACGCCCGGCGACAACGCTGAGACGGATCTGGCTGAAATCGAGGCGCTTATTCGCGGTGAACGTGGCGGAAGCCGCTGAAACAACGGTCTGGTCTCGCTATTTTGTAGACCAATTGGTCTATTAAATTATTCTTTTCTGGTCCTAAAAAAGGTTGACAGTCAGGTAAGGCCAATCCAGCGTTCGGATAATAAAAAAAGCGCACTGGGAGGCACGCGATGAGGGAATTGGGGGATGCTGGCGTTCGAGCGAATTCCGGCAGACGACTGACAGCGATACTGCTGACGACGACGGCGCTGATGGCGGCCGCTCCGGCGTTCGCCCAAAGCGTTGAGCTGGATCAGGATGAGGCGGGGAACGCCGACGTCACTCAGGTCGATGAGATCGTCGTCACCGGCATTCGCGCGTCGCTGCAGAACGCGCTGTCGCAGAAGCGCAATGCCGACAACCTGGTCGAGGTCATCGAGGCCGAAGACATCGGCAAGCTGCCGGACCAGAATCTCGCCGAAGTGCTCGAGAACGTCACCGGCATTCAGATCACGCGCGAAGCGGGCGTCGGGCGCGGCGTGCAGATCCGCGGCACGGACGCCAACCGGGTCGAAATCAACGGCGTTTCGACGGTGGGGTCGGGCTCGGGCCGGTCGGGCATCAGCTTCGATGACCTTGCGGCCTCGATGATCAACTCGGTGCAGGTCATCAAGGTGCCGGAAGCCAAGACGATCGAAGGTTCGGTGGGCGGCACCATCAATCTGCGGACCATCCGGCCGCTGGATTTGAAGGATCCCCTGTTCGCCTTCCGCGCCCAGACTGAATACAGCGACCTGTCGGATACCTTGACCCCGCGCTACTCGGGCACGATCGGCAAGCGCTGGGACACGGACTTCGGTCAGTTCGGCCTGGTCGGCAGCTTCAGCTATGCCGAGCAGGACGTCGCCGCCTTTCGTCCACGCGTCGACCGCGATGCGATCGTCACTCCCGACTCGGGACGCCTGAGCGCCGAGGCCTTCCCCTTTATGCGCATCCAGTTCCTCAATCAGAGTCTGGAAAATTTCGAGTATGAGACCAAGAATTTCTCGGGCTCGGCGGAGTGGAAGCCCAGGGACAATCTGAAGTTCTATTTCGACATGACGCTGAACGATCAGCAGCGCGCCGAACAGAGCTCGACCGTCCAGATATCCACCATTTCGGACAACGGCGTGGTCGACAACACGACCAACACGGCGTTCGAAACCGTCAATCTGGGCAAGGTGCAGGGCCCGAACGGGACGATGGATCTGGGCTCCGTCCAGGCCGCGCTGAAGGGACTGATCCTGCCCCGGACGGACGGCAATCTTGCGCCTTATCTTCGGACGACCAGCGATACGGGCTCGCGAGTGACCGAGAGCCGCGTGTTCGCCTTGGGCGGTGAATGGGATCTCGACCGTTTGTCGCTGAGCGCCCAGGCGGCCTTGTCGACCTCGGACTCAGTCTTGCCCAGCTTCAATACGACGCTGGAATTCGTCAATCCCAACGCTCCCCAGCCGGTTCAGGGCGTGTCGCTGGCGAATGGGGTGCCCATCGAGTTCGACCTGAGCGGCGGAACGCTGCAGTTCGGCATCGCTCAGGGGCAGCTCTCGACGCCCAGCGCGGCCCAGTTGCTGGACCCCGCCAACTATCGCCTGCGTCAGGTGTCGCAAGGCCGGAGCATTCGCGAGAATGAGGAGAAGGCGTTCCGCCTGGACGCCTCCTACGCCATGGACGGCATTGTGCCTTTCATCAGTTCGATCGATGCTGGCCTGCGCTGGAACGAGACCAGCGCGCTCAATGACAACGTCACGGGCAACACCAACTTCACCAACGTCAATTCGTCCTTCTTCCGCCCCAGCGGCGACCGCTTCTCAAATCTGCTGATCGCCGGCCCGAACAATTTCAACGCGGCCGATGATCGTCGCCTATACTTCTCGGACTTCCTGATCTTGGACGGCGCCAAGGCCTTCGGCGATCCGGCCGGAACCCTGGCCGACATCAACGCCGCCATCGCCGCCAGCAACGCCGCCAACGGCTCCAATATTCCGCTGATCGGTCAGCCGACTTCGCAGGCGAGCGCCTTCTTCGAGATCACCGAAAAGACCAGCACCGCCTATCTGCAGGCCAATTTTGACGCCGAGGCGTTCGGCATTCCCATGCGCGGCAACGCCGGCGTGCGCTACGTCAGCACAGACCTCAGTTCGGTCGGGAATACGGTCGCCAGCGGCACGAACTCGAACAGGGTCGTGCACGACACCTCGTATGAATTCTGGCTGCCGCGTTTCAACCTTGTGGCCGAGCCGCGCGAGGACGTGATCATTCGCGCCGGCGTCGCTCGCGATATCCGTCGACCGGACTTCAACCGCTTGTCGTCCTCGGTGACCTTCGCCACCAGTGAAAACACTGCGGTCAATCGCGGCAACCCGAACCTGCAGCCGGAAACCGTGCTGTCGTTCGACCTGTCGGCTGAATACTATTTCGCGCCGTCCAGCCTGATCAGCCTGGGCGTCTTCCATAAAGTCCGCGACAATCTGTTCGCTAGCGTCACCGAAAGCCCGCCGGACAACGCCGTCAATGGCGTGGTGAACCGAAGCCGCGATCCGTCCTGCCCCGGCGGCGGCATCTACAACCCGATCGCCGTCATCAACGTCAATCACCCGGACAAGGGGCAGACCGGCATCTGCGTTCCGCTGACATCGACGTTCAACGTGGATGGCGAGACGACCCAGACGGGCATTGAAGCGGCCTTCCAGTACGATCTGTCCCAATGGGAGGATCGCCTCGGCTGGATGTCCGGCTTCGGCTTCATCGGCAACTTCACCTATCAGAAGACCGGCGGCAACGTTGACAGCTACCGGACCATCGGCCTGACGCGGAACACGACCCGCGACCTAGGTTTTGATCCGCTGCCCCAGGATCGCGTCGAGCTGGAGAATCTCTCCAAGTATTCCTACAATGCGACGCTCTTCTATGAACGAGGCGGGCTGAGCGCCCGGATGCGCTATACGTGGCGCTCCGATTTCATCAACACGGAAGCCTTCACCTCGGCCTTCGACGTTCCGCGCGTCAGCGATGACCGCGGCCAACTGAACGCCAGCGTCAACTATGAGATCAACAGCTGGGCGACCGTGGGTCTGGAGGCGATCAATCTGACGCGCGAAGACGCGAATGAGTACTGCATCAATGACGATGCGCTCCTTTGTTATAACGGGCTGACGGACCGCCGCATCGTCGCGGGGCTGAGCCTGCGTTTCTGAGGGGGGGCGTCTGCGTCATTGACGCCGACGGCGGACAAACCGCCATCGGTCGACGTCTTAGTCCTCTGAGGTCATGACGTCCGAAAGGTCGACATGGTACTGTCGCGGGTCGGCGGGATCGAGGAGCACGCGTAGTTTGCGTCCGGTCAGTTGCTGCGTGGGATCGACCCAGATTTCCTCGCTCTCGAACCGGCGCAGTCTCCCGGTTTTCGGGTCCGTGGTCTGCGCCACGACCCGAAAGGGGTGATCGCCATTGCGAGTGGTGCGCGTATCGCGAAACACGTGGAGGAAGTCTGCATCCACGGGCCTCCCTTCGCGCATCAAACGCGAGATTTTTCGCCTTCGCGTCAGGTCGACGGCCAGAATAATCGTGCCGAGTGTAGAAAATATCGCTCCGAGGCCGAGGAAAATCGTCATCACGCCTCGACGGCCCCAGAAATCATCGACAACCGCATGGGATGGTCGTGCAGGGTCATAGAGAACCGGGACGTCATCTCCCTCGGAAAAACGCGGCGGGTTGGAGCGGACGGCTTCGCTGAACTCGCGCCGCTGGCCGCTTTTGTCCGAGAAGACGATGACGGCGGTATAGCTAACCGTGCTTCGCGCGCGATCGCGGTCGCGTTCGACATGGCGGATGAGTTCCGTGACGGTTCCCTGCGCTCTTGCCGCCTTCGCGGCAAAATCCGCCTGCTTCTGAAAGAGCACGGCGCTGACGATGAGGAAGATCACCCCAACCGCGGCGAAAAGGCCGCCTACCTTTAGGAAAAGACTTTTCATTCCTACCAATGGCATCTCAGCAGTCGAGACCGCAAGTGTAAGGCGTCGCGCCTTGAGAGCATTTCGTTGAATGTACGATCTCAGGCTCCTTCACTTCCTTAAATGCCGTGATCGCATTGTCTGATTTTGCTCTATAAAGCCAACGCATGACGAAAGACGGACGTCCTTCTCGCCTCAACGACACCCGACTCTTCACTGGACGAGGCGGCGACTATCTCAAGGGCCAGGATGATGCTTGGGCTTTTGCGCGTCGCTTGACCTGGTGGCTGAACGGCGAAGGTTTCAGCATAGGTCACAACCCGGCTCTTTACGTCAGCTACACGACCGACCTGCCGGTCGGCGTCATTGAAGCAGAACCGCCCAGATTCACGCCGGATGACTGGTGGTTTCGCACCGTTGCTGTTGGCGTTCCCCAGGGCCTTGTCGGTGAAAACGCCTTTAGGGTCGCCGCCGACGGCCTCATTGCCTGTCTGAAGGCGCTGAAGCCGCAAGACAGCGCGCTGATCGACCGAACGGCCAAGACCGTGGCCGATGCGGGGCGCCAGTGTCGTTTCCTGCTGAAGGCCAAGGATTCAGCCCGTCAGCTTGTGGAGATTTCGACGACGATCGGAAGCGGATCCGAGCCGTCGCTGCTCTATGTCGCGGTGACTGAAAAGGCGACTGGAGCCTATCGAGAGGCGCCCCCGGCAAAACTGATAAGCTATGACGATGGCGTCTACCTGGCCGGCAAGGTCAAGATCGCCCGACGCGGCGTTGACCTCATTCCTCGAACGTCGACGTTATCGCGCCTGGTGGTGGACCAAAATCCCGACGCCGTGACGTGGAGCGCGGATGCGTTGGCAGAGGCGGAACGCCCGGTGTTATCCTCGCTGCTGCGATTTAGATGACCCTGTAGACATGGCGAAGGACGACGGTGCCGGATCTCAATGCTCTTTTCCCGTTTCCCTATGCCCATTGGTATGCGGCAAGCCTGTTTCTTGATGCCGGGCGTCCGAGGGCGGAGGTTCTAGCCCGGCTCGGCGCAAGGCTTGATCAATGGCGGCAATGCAATGAACGCTACAGACAGCTTCATTTCGCCAATACGAGTTGGGTCGCCAGTGCTTACCGGCATGACGGCCTTCCCGCCCCCGAGGAAGATCGGAAACTCTTCAATCATCTGAGAGCCCATGACGGCTTGGATCTAGTTATCCCTGGTTCGTTCAGCATGCGCCGGGAGCTTGAGGCGCTGCGACAAGCGATCGAGGCTGATCCGCGTATCGGCCCTTTCGCGAATTCCGATTGGATCGCGCATTACATTTGCGAGCGATGCTTCCCGACCATCCGCTATGTGCATGATGGCGCTCATGTCTTCGTGGACGGCGAGCCGATCTCTGACCGCAAGGGCGCGGCGCTGACCGGGGTCGATCCCTTGAGCTTTCGTCAGCTTGGCGACCGGTGGTTTCGCGACGACAGCCGTGTTTACGGGCAAGGCGAGACGCCCACGAAGCGCTTCTGGTTTGTCGCGCGCGGGGCTGATCCAGACAGTTTTCTTGTGTTGAATGAACGTTATGGAGCGGACAAGGCCGCAGGTTACTACATCACCAATCTTCGGCTGCCGACGGAAGAACCTGGTACATTCGGGATCGTCTCCTACTATTACGGGAGGGGACAGAAGCCCGGTATCCATGTGTGGGAGAGCCACTACGCAAAGGACAGCCGCAAGGTCTATGCTTATGGCGTCGCAATCGAAGGCGCAGATGCGCCGAGCTTTCATTCCATCGGCGATGAAGGCCAATATTTTGCAGACAAAAACAGCATCTATTGGGAGAATAAACCGATCCTGGGCGCGGATCGAGACAGCTTCACCTGCGCCTCTGACGCCGGCCAATATCGCGCCTATGACAAAGACCGGCCATACTATGCGGGGCAGCCGCAATCCGTTTCAGGCGAATTCGATCACTGGAGCCGCTATTTTGAGGAACGCCCTGAGATCGTCGACAGCTGGTGGCGCAAGGAAAAGGCCCGGCGAGAGGCTGCACCCCAATCGACCGATCAACTGACGCCGGTCGGCGGCCCCTTCTACAGCGACGGAACCAGAATTCTAGTCAAGCCGGAGGCGCCGTGTGACGGTGAATGGGTGTCGCTCGATCATTTTGACCATGACAGCTTCCGCCATCTCACGGATGTTTTTGGGCGGGACAGGCACGGTCTGCGCTACTTCACGCCGGGGCTGGAACGGTACGGACAGGAGCCTGTGAAGGGGGCTGACCCCGCAAGCTTTGAGACTATTGACGGCCCGTGGTTCAGAGACAAACGGCAAGCCTACTATTTTGACAGCAAAGTCCCAATGTCGGAGCTGGCCATCGTCAGGGCCGACATGACGAGCTTCGAGGTGCTCGGCGGCGCCTATGCCCGTGATGCGAACGGGCTGATCGTGGAAGGCGCGCGCAAGCGCAATATTGACGATGCCGCCGCCGTGAAGGCGCTCGGACACACATTTGCGCGCATGGGAGAAACGCTGCTCTATCGCGGCAAGCCGGTCGCCAAGCCCGGCAAGATCGACCCAGACACGGCGCGCGGCGTACATGACCAGCTCTTGATCGATGCAAACGGCCACATGCTGTTTAGAGGAACCTATCGCAAGCCGATCGCAGACCTTGATCCCGCCACGCTTACATTCCTCAACCGGGCGTTCGCCGTAGACGCGCATCACGCCTATGCACTGACCGATAGCGGATTGTTATTATGCGGCGAAATCGACCGCGATCTTGTCCAGCCGGCCGGACCATATGCGGTGCGCGTCGCAAAAGCGCGGTTCCATGTTTCCAGTGGGCAGCTGAAGCAGACGCCTCTGGAGGACGACGGCGCGTAATGGACTTGGGGCTTCGGAATCGCAGGCGATGTGCCTATCCGAGTTGATAGAGCCGGTTTTGGCGAAGTCCTTGCCCGCATCTGGGGGAACGCTGCCGTGGACTTCCGGCTTGTGCTTGCCCAGGCCCTCTATTGGGATGAAGTCTACGCGGTCGATCAATTTGCCTAGCTCGATGCGCGCCTCCTCGCCGTTCTCGTTCGCCCGGAGCAGCTTCTCGCCAAGCCGGCGGTAGGCCTCCGCTACGCCCAGGTGGAACTGGGTCACGGAAGAGCCGGTGTCAGCCGCCAGGCTGGCCAGGATCTCGCTCCGGCGGGTTTTCAGCGGTGCGCTGAACCGTGATGAAAATATCTCATTTTGTGAGTGCGGTCCTTGAATGAAAGGGCCAATGGCTGACATGATTGACGGCGCTCGGATGCCGTGCGGACTTGCTCGTCATGCGGCGACAGTCGGCGTTGAGGACGCGCAAGACAGCATTGGGACGGTATGACGGAAGAGGTTCTTTTCGATAACACCCTTACGCGTATCCGTATCGCCTACCCGGGTTTGGCGAAGGGCGCGCGAAGGATCGCGGACTTTGTCCTGAAAAATCCGCAACAGGTCATCCGTATGTCGGTGACGGAGTTGTCGGAAGCCACGTCTTCCAGCGAAGGCAGCGTCGTCAACTTCTGCAAGAAGATGGGCTTGTCAGGCTTTCAGAAGCTAAAGCTCAGCCTAGCGCAGGAAGCGGTGCAGCCGGTCCAGTTCATCCATGAAGACCTGGTCGAGGGCGATAACGTCGCAACCACGTGCCGTAAGATCTTCCATTCGGGAATTCAGACCTTAAGGGACACCCTGTCCGTTCTGGATGCTCAGGCCATGCAGAAGGCGGTGCACGTCCTTCGCGCGGCCAAGCGTATAGAGATCTATGGCGTCGGGTCGTCGGCGTCGGTGGCCGAGGACGTGCAGTATCGAATGCTGCGTATCGGCCTGGAAGCCAAGGTCGTGACCGACAGCCACATCCAGGCGATCAGCGCTTCACGCACCTCACCGGATGTGGCGGTGCTGACCATTTCGCACACCGGCGCGACCCATGAGACGGTGGTGGCCACCAAGCTGGCGAAGGCGGCGGGCGCCCAAACGATTGCGATCACCAACTATGGGCGCTCGCCGTTGCAGGCGCACACTGACATCGTTTTGTTCACCATGGCGCGCGAGACGCGGTTTCGGACCGAAGCCATGACCAGCCGCATCGCTCAACTGTGCGTGGTCGACGCGCTGATCGCCGCGTTGGCGATGGCGGATTACGAGACCTCGGTAGCGGCGTTGCAGTCGACGTCCGACGTCCTGTCCATCAAGCGTTTCTAGGGGCGTCAGAGGGCGACGGCGCGGACGGCAGGCAGGCGCAAGTCCAGCGCGGACATATCGCCCTGTGGTCCGATCAGTACGGCGCCCATGCCCAGAGCGCGCGCGCCTTTGATGTCGGTGTCGGGGTTGTCGCCGATCATGACCGCTTGATCGGGCGAAATCCCCAGCACTTCGCACGCGCGGTGAAACAGCAAGGCCTGAGGCTTGCCGACGATTTCAGGCTCGGCGTGGGGAAGGCATGACCTCAGGGCAGACAGCAGAGCGCCGGTTTCCGGCACGAGCCGGCCGTTGCGGCCGGGGTGAGTGTTGTCGGCGTTCGAGACGATAAGTCGTGCGCCGCCGCTGACGGCGTCCACAGCGCGTTGCAGGTCGGTGAAGCTGAAGCGCGTATGGCGCATCAGGATGACCGCTTCAGGCCGCTCTTTCACCAGCGTCAGGCCCAGGGCGCGTGCGTGGGCCTTCATGCGGCTGTTGGCCAGGACCGTGACCTGTCGCAGGCCTGAGGCCGAGGCCTGACGCAGGGTTTCGGCTCCGGCCAGTACGATCCGCTCGATCGGCAAGGTCACGCCCGCACGTTCCAGGATAGCGGAGAAATCCTGCGGCAAGGCCGTGGAGTTGTTGGACAAAACCGCCACGCGCGACTGGTTCGCCTGTAGAAAGCGTATGGCGCCGGGCAGGGGGGCGTCGCCCAGAGCGATGCAGCCGTCCCAGTCGATCAACAGGCCGCCCGCCGATGCGATGAGGTCGTGCCCCGTCGCCATATTTGCGGTGTTCGCCTTGCTAGCCTCAGAAAACACGCCGCCTCCTCGCGGTGAATTCAATTCAATATTTGTCTAGATACATAAGCCAAAAAATGAAATCCATTCATTTTGGTGTCACATAAACGCGGTAGCGGGAGGGGTGAAACTGACGGATTTAGCGTCCCATGTTGATCGGCGCCGCTGTCGGCCAGCCATCGGCTGAGACCGTTTGCGCGCCGATGGGGTCCGACCTGAGGGGGCGGCTTGGCCCGATGTTTCGAGGTTTGGATTCAGGTCGAGGGCGGTCAGTGAAGGTTCGATTGATAGCGGGAGGGCTCGCCCTCGCCGGGATGGCTGCGGCTGCGTTTCTGATCATGGGGCGGCCGGTCGTCTCGGATCAGCAGGTTCAGAGTCTGAATGTCGTGCTCATCCCCGCCGACGGCGGTACGGAGGACGGCACTCGGGCCGACTATCAGCCGATCTTTGACGCCGTGGAACGGACGACCGGGCTGCAGTTCAAGCTCACCGTCGCTCAGTCCTACGCGACGGTCATCGAGGCGCTGTGCGGCGGCAGGGCCGACATCGCCTTCGTCGGCCCCGTCACCTATGTCCAGGCGCGTGAGCGCGGCTGCGCCGAGCTGCTGGCGGTAGCGGAAGAAGACGGCGCCTCGACCTATTACGCTGGACTGTTCGTCCGCGCGGGCTCCGACATTCGCTCCATCGAAGACCTGAAGGGACGCCGAGCCGCGTTCGGGGACGTCAACTCCACTTCGTCTTTCCTGATCCCCATGGACATGCTGGCGAAGGCGGGGCTGGATCCCGCCAGGGACTTTTCGCAACTGCGGCTGGCGGGCAGCCATACGAGCAGCCTGGCGGCTCTGTTGAGCGATCAGGTCGACGTGGCGGCTCTGTCCTTCGACAGTTTCGACAAGGCGGTGGCGCAGGGCGCCGCTCGTCCGGAAGATGTCCGCATCATCGCCCGCAGCGAGCCCATCCCCTATCCGCCTCTGGTCATGCGTTCGGGGTTGTCGCCGGCCTTGAAGAGCCAGTTGAAGGCGGCCTTCGCGGGCGTCGCCGACGCGCCGGGCGTGCGGCCGGAGATGATCCGAGGCTATGGCGGCAAGCAGGTGGACGGTTATCGCAGCGATGTAGAGGCCGCTGTTTTTGACCCCGTGGCCGCGACCATGGCGCGTCAGTCCGATGCGATGAAGGGCGAAATCCTGCAGGCCGCCTCAAGGCGATAGGGGGCGGGAATGCTGGCTTTTGATCAGGTCGAGAAGACCTATCCGGATGGAACGCGCGTGCTGAACTCGGTCTCGTTTGTAGTTCCGGCGGGGCAGTTCTGCGTATTGCTGGGGGCGTCGGGGGCGGGCAAGTCGACCTTGCTGCGCACGGTAAACGGCCTTGTTTCGCCGTCGGCGGGGCGCGTCTGCGTGGACGGCGTCGAGGTGTCCGCGGCGACGTTGAAGACGCTGCGCCCGCGCATCGGCATGATCCATCAGGCGTTTAATCTGACGCCCCGCACCTCGGCCGCCGTCAACGTCATCAGCGGGGCCCTGCCGGACATTCCGGCGTGGCGGGCCGCCCTGCATCTCTTTCCCGAACGCTATGTTCGCCGGGCCAGCGCACTGATCGAGGCCGTCGGCCTGGATGAGGTCCATCTCGCGCGTCGCGTGGAAGGATTGTCCGGCGGCCAGCAGCAGCGCATCGGCATCGCCCGCGCCTTCATGCTGGAGCCGAAGCTGATCCTGGCCGACGAGCCGGTGGCCAGCCTGGATCCGAAAAGCAGTCGGGAAGTCCTGGAACTGCTGAAGGCTCAAGCCAGTCTTTCGGGCGCGGCGGTCCTATGCAGCCTGCACCAGATCGACCTGGCCCGAACCTATGCCGACCGTATCGTGGCGCTGAGCCGGGGGCGCATTGTTTTCGACGGCGCTCCCGAAGCGCTTGAGCCGTCGATTCTGAACGACATCTACGAACAGGCCGCCACTGCGACGGCCGAAAGCACGCGCTATGGATCGTGATCTGACTTCCGTCTCAGGGGGAGGCGCCGGCGACTGGCGTTTTCCGCGCGTATGGAGCCTTAAGACGCTGATCATCCTGCTGATCGCTCTGGCGGTTCTGGCCCATACGGGGCGACGGGTCGAGATTGATCGGATGGCGGGGCTGTCCATCGACGCGGTTCTGCACACGGCGGGATTGAAAGCGGAATCGCCTGTCGCAGCTGCGGTCGATACGGTGGCGCGTTCCCTGTTTCCGATCCAGTTGGCGGAAGAGACGCCGATTAGCCGGATCGAAGGCTTCGACCCGGATCGCAAGCCGTTGTTCAGCCGCGTTGAAACGCGGACGGTTCGGTCTGAACGGATTGATCCTGTCACGCTCGAGACGCGGGTCCAGACTGAAACCGTCGACTATCTGATCGAGCCGTTCGGCTATGTCGTCCGTGTTTTCGGCAAACTGCTGGAGACTCTGGAGATCGGCCTTTGGGGAACAGTCATCGCCGTGGTGATCGCGGCGCCCCTCGCGCTGGCGGGAGCCGCGCCGCTGACGCCGCATCCGTGGCTACGGACGCTGGCGCGAGGGCTGTCCAGCCTCTTGCGAGCGGTGCCCGAACTGATCAGCGCCCTGTTCCTGGTTCTGGCCTACGGCTTCGGACCGATCGCCGGGATTCTGGCGCTGGGGCTGCACGGCGCAGGGTTCCTTGGAAAATTCTATGCCGAGGACATCGAGAACGCGGATGTGAAACCCCAGGAAGCCCTGCGTGCCATTGGAGCGAGTAAATTGAAAATATTTCAATTTGCGATCTTGCCGCAGGTGACACCGCAGTATGTCGCCTACACCCTCTACGTCCTGGATCGGAACGTGCGGATGGCGACCGTCATCGGCCTGGTCGGCGCCGGCGGCATCGGGCAGGAGCTGAAAGGGCGCTATGACATGTATGACTACGGGCATGTCGCGACCATTTTGATCGCTATTTTCCTGCTTGTTCTGGCGCTTGATCACCTCTCGGTTCGTATCCGCAGGAAGTACCTCTGAGGGCGCGCGGCGTTCGGTGATTGCGTCTATATGAGCAACGGTTAGCTCAATAATTGTTCTGATAAAAATGAGATTTATTCATTAAACTGTCGCTTCGCGCCGCTATGGACTTGATGGTCAGGCGGCGCGGTCCGTCCTGACGAAAGCCTGTTCGATGGCTGGGAGGAGGGGAGCCGATGACGTCGAAGTCGATGCCGGTCGTGGCCGCACCATCCGCCGCGCCGTCCTCCCCGAAGTCAGCGACAAGGAGTGACCCTGTGTCTCCGCTCAAGAAGTATTGGCCGTCCATGACGGCGCTATTATTGGCATCATGTGCTCTGCCGGGCGCCGCGATGGCGCAGCAGGCCGCCCTGCGCGGGGAGGCTGCGACGGTTGCGGATGTGGTGGTGACGGGCGTTCGTGCGTCCCAGAAGGCCGCCGAGGCTGTGGAGTTCGGCAATCAGGTCCAGGTGATCCGCGCCGAGGAAATCCGCGCGAGCGGCGCCACCAACATGGCCGAACTGATGCAGTTCCTCGCCAAGGGCGTTAACATCGGCTACTCGCCCGATGAGGGTGAATACACCATCCGCCTGGACGGCGGCGGCGACCGCGACACCCTGGTCGTTCTTGACGGGGTGCCGCTTTACGATCGCGGCCCGGCGCTGGAAGACATCTGGGGCTCCACGACGATCGATCCGCATATGATCGAGCGGGTTGAGGTGTTCCGGGGCGGGAACTCCCTCTTCTTCGGATCGAACGGCGGCGTGGGCGTCATCAGCCTTGTGACCAAAAAGCCTGACGGAACCACCAAGGGCGAGATCGGCGTCACCTACGGCTCGTTTGAGACGCGCGAACTTTGGGCCAACTACTCCTTCCCTCTGGACAAGGATGGACGGCATTCGCTGATGGTCTACGGCTCCGAGTTGGCGACCGACGGGCCGCGCATCTTCGATCCGACCAAGTTCGTGGACAACGTCGCCCTGGCCGGCGGCATCCAGACCTATGCCCTGAACCGCAACAACATCGGGGCGAAATATCTCTGGAAGATCGACCCGGACACCGAGCTTCTGCTCAACGCTCAATATACCGAGCTGTGGTTCCAGGACGCCTTCCCGAACACTGAGGTCTTCTCTCCGAACACGACGCGCTACCCGATCGTCGACGCGGCCTTTTCCCATCGCTGGAATGAGTCCGTCCTGACCGAGGTCAACGCCTATTATTCCAATCCGACGCTTTACAATACGGAGCTGTATCCCGAAGTCTGCCTGATCGATGCGGGCTGCGTGGATCCGAACAACCCGCAGGTCGTGATCCCAAAGGGGGCCTGGACCGGCGCGGTCGAACCCTTCCTGCGCAAGGGCTTCGGCGAAGGCAACCAGAACAAGGGCGGCTTCAAGGAATACGGCGCCACGGTTCGGAACACGCTGAACTTCGGCTCGCATTTCGAGATGGTGGCTGGCGCCCAGTGGGTGCGTTTCCAGAACGACTCCGATCCGGTCTATTTCGTCGGCAATGAAGCGACGACCGTGACCGGCCTGTTCGTCGATGCGCGGCCGCGTCTGCCCTTTAGCCCGGACACGGCCATTTCTCTGGCCGCGCGCACGGACTTCTCGAACGCCTTCGACAGTAAGACCATCTGGAAATTCGGCTTCCGGCAGCCGCTGCCGGGCGGCTTCTATGTGCGTGCGAACGGCGGCACCTCCTACAGCCTGCCGCGCAATACGGAGCTGTATCGCAACTTCGACGTGCCCGAAGGCACGCCGATCACGGTGATCGGCAATCCGAACTTGCGTCCCGAGGAGACCGAAAGCTACAGCGCCGGCGTAGGCGGCACCCGAGTTTTCGGCGATGCGGTGGTATCGGCCGAGATCGGCGGCTTCTGGACCGACATCACCGACCGGATCCAGACGACCTCGGGTCTTGAGGTCAATACATACTTCAACAATGACGCCGTGACCGAAATCCGCGGTCTGAATGCAGAGCTGGACATCAGCATCGGCGATCAGTGGCGTTTCAACGCGGGCTACACCCAGCAGGACTCGTCTCTGGCCGAAGGCCCCATGGCCGGCATCCAGACCAATGAGACGCCCACCTGGTTCGCGACAGCTACCGCCAGTTGGCAGTCGCAGGACGGCAGGCTGCACCTCCAGGTGAACCCGCGTTTCCAGGGCGACGAGTTCGCTACGGGCGGTCCGAGCGTGAACGGCGTGCCGATGTTTCGGCATAACTTCGGCAACTATACGGTTGTGAACGCGACGATCGCCTATCTTCTGGGTGAGGATAAGAACAAACGTATCCAGCTTCGAATTGCAAATATATTCGATGAATATTATGCGGAGCGTTTCGGTTACGGAAACATGTTCTACAGCTCGGCCTATAACCGAGGCGAGATTGTTCGTAACTCAGAAGAGTACTTCTTCGCCTATCCGTTCGAAGGCAAGCCGAGAAGCTTCTACCTCTCGTTCTCCAGCAATTTCTAAGGTGATTTCGGCGGGTCGGATCTGTTGGCCCGCCCCGCCGAACTCTGACATTCCGCCCCGAGCTTCGGGGCGCTCCGGCACAGAAGGATAGACGCCATGCCTAACCCCGACCGCCGCGGTTTCCTGCTCGGCGCGACCGGCAGCGCCGCGCTCGCCAGCCTGCTTCCCAGCATCGCGCGGGCGGCGGCGACGCCAGCCTCACGGGTGCATGGCTCCATTCAGGACGTTCAGCACATCGTCATCCTGATGCAGGAGAACCGTTCGTTCGATCACTATTTCGGCACCATGCGCGGTGTTCGCGGGTTCGGCGATCGCCATCCGATCCCGCTGCCGGGCGGCAAGTCGGTGTGGAGCCAGTCGGACGGCGCGAAGGACATTCCGCCTTTCCATCTGGATACGGCGCGGACCGACGCCATGCAGGTGCCGGGCACGCCGCACAGCTTTTCGGACGCCCAGGCGGCCTGGGGGCAGGGGCAGCTGAAGGAATGGCCCCGCTTCAAGACCAAATATTCGATGGGCTACTATCGCCGCGAGGACATCCCCTTCCAGTTCGCCCTGGCGGAGGCTTTCACCTTGGCGGACAGCTACCACTGCTCGATCACGACGGGCACGGACCCGAACCGGATCGTCTTCTGGTCAGGCTCGGCCCAGGAGCCGATCAGCCGCGATCAGGGCGTGCCGGGAGTCGAAGGGAACTCGGAGCCCAACAATCTGCGGTGCTGGGTTAAGGGCGAGATGCCCGAGCCCGGCTATACCTATCAGGGCTCGGCCCTGACCTGGCCCACCATTCCCGATGTGCTGGAGGCTGCGGGGGTCGACTGGAAAATCTATCAGGATCCGAACAACAACTGGACCGGCGCCATGCACGGCGGTCTGGCGTTCGACAGCTTCCGCACAGCCAAGCCGGGTTCGCCCCTTTATGAAAAGGGGATGCGTCACTGGTCGCTGGAGCAGCTGGAGGCGGATGTGAAGGCGGGAACCCTGCCTGCCGTTTCTTGGATCTTGCCGCCGCGCATCTATTCGGAGCACCCCTCGGCTTCGACGCCGATTCAGGGCGCCGAGTTCACAGCGCGGGTTCTGGACGCCCTGACCGCCAATCCCGAGGTTTGGAGCAAAACCGTCTTTTTCCTGACGTTCGACGAGAACGACGGGCAGTTCGATCACCTCGCGCCGCCCAGCGTCCCGTCCTATCGCGCGGACGGCACGCTGGCGGGCAAGAGCACCGTCGATGTGAAGGGGCTCTATTTCAACGACGATCAAGGCAAGTACCTGCACCCTGACGACAAGATAAGCGGCGCGGTGCGGCCTTGGGGCTTGGGACCGCGCGTGCCGCTCTACATCGTCTCGCCCTGGAGCAAGGGCGGATGGGTCAACTCCGAGGTCGCCGATCACACCTCGGTCGGACAGTTCATTGAGAAACGCTTCGGCGTGACCATACCGGCCATCAGCGCCTGGCATCGGTCGGTGTGCAGCGACCTGGTTTCCGCCTTCGACTTCGGCGGGCCGTCGGACGCCGGATTTCCAGCATTGCCGGACGTTTCGGGTTCTTCCGCAGCCCTGCTGGATCACCTGCAACGGCCGCGCATCCAGCCGCCGTCGACGCCGCAGCCGCTCTTTCAGGAGCCGGGCGTGCGGCCCTCGCGCGCCTTGCCCTATATGCTGGAGGTCGGAGCCGGCGTGTCGCGCAACGGGGTGACGTTGAACTTCGTCAACACGGGCGCCGCAGGCGCCGTGTTCCAAGTCTACGACAAGCTGCATCTGGACCGCATTCCTCAGCGCTACACGGTGGAGGCGGGTAAAGCGCTGGACGACCAATGGGCGTTGACGGGCGAGGATGGCGGCTACGACCTGTGGGTTCTTGGCCCCAACGGCTTCCTGCGAAGCTTCAAGGGACAGGCGTCAAGCGTCAACGCGGGCCTGCGTCTCGACGTGCGTCAAAACAAGGCGGACGCCAGCCTGACGGTGACGATGCACAACAAGAGCCGAACCCCTGCTGTCATCCAGATCGAGGACGCCTATCGCAAGGAGGAAGACGTTGTGCAGGTCGTCTTGCGGCCTGGATCTCAGCGCACCCATACTTGGCGGTTGCAGGACTATGGGTCGTGGTACGACTTGGTCTTTGTCGCCGACGGTGGTTTTGAGCGCCGCTTAGCGGGCCGTTTGGAGACGGGCATGGACAGCATGTCCGACCCTCTGATGGGGAGCGAGACAAGGCCCGCCTGATGAGGCCATGAAGCGGATCGCAGGTGTGAGGCATCGCCCAAATCCTGCTCCGGCACCTAGCACTGCCTCACACCCGGACGTGAGGTTCTGATCTACAGAAACCCCATGGCTCATCGCCGTGGGGCTTTTTGCATTCCGGGCCTGGCTCATCGCCAGCAACGCCGTTCGGCTACCGTGCACCTTTCACTGGATTCGTTTCGGCGGGTCTTCAGCGGGGCGCTGATCGTCTTGAGTTCGTCCGTCTCGACCGCGCCCTCCAGGCACTTAGTTTGGACGAACTTCAGCAAGCAGCCTCGCCCTCATGGCGACCAGCGCCGATTCGAACAGGCGCAGTTGACGATACAGAACCACGAACTGGGCGCAGACTGCCTGGGTCACAGGCTATTTTTTGCGGCGGAAGTCGGCGATGGTCTTGTGATCCGGTGTCAACTGTCCCGTCAGTTTGAAAGTTCTGGTCAATCTGCTGCTACATCGATAGGCCGGATGTGAGAGCATTCGGGGGCATGATCATGCGTGGTGAGGTTCTGACATTCGATCAGGCGACCGGGATGGGGGCGATACTGGGCGATGATACGGCGCGTTATCTGTTCAATGTCACGCAGGTACGGACATCCTTGCCGCTAATGCGCGGGCAGAAGGTGGATTTCGTGCCCAGCGCGGATTTGCAGGCGACCGAGATCTTCATACTTCAGGCGGTCGCTCCGCCGACCTGGTCGGGGCAGGCCGTCAGCCGGGGCGGCCAGTTCGACCTCGGGCGGGTGATCCAGCGCACCTTCACGACCATTCGCGAAAACGCAGCGATCTTTTTCGGCGCGTCGACGGTCATGGTCGGGGCGCCCAGCGCCGTCATGGGCCTGGGCCAGAGCACGGCCGTCACCGGCGGCGCCGCCGTCGGATTCCTGACGATGGCGGCGGGCTGGGTGTTCTATCTGGTGGGGCTTTACATGCTTCAGGGCATGGTGGTGAAGGCGGCGGTCAACGGCTTCAACGGCAAGGCGACCTCCTTTGGCCAGGCGTTTGATGTCGGCGTGAAGATGTTTCTGCCGCTGCTGGGGTTGGCCATCATCGCCGCGCTGGGCGCGGGATTGGGCTTTCTGGCCCTGATCGTGCCGGGCGTGATCATTTCGGTGATGTGGTCGGTCGCATCGCCCGCCGTGGTGGTCGAGAAGCGAGGCGTGTTGGAGAGCCTGCAGCGCAGTCGCGATCTGACGCGCGGCTATCGCTGGAACGTGTTCGGTCTGATGGTCATCTATATGCTCCTGTCGTGGATCATCGGGGCGGCGGTCGGCGCGCTCGGCCTGGCGACCGGCGGCGGCTTCCTCGACGGCAGCCCGAACCTGTGGGTCAATACGGTGTCCGGCGTGGTGGTCAACATCCTGTCGGCGGTGGTCGCTTCGGCCGGGGTGGCGGCGCTCTACTACGAACTGCGGACCGTCAAGGAAGGGGCGGGGCCTGAGGCCCTGGCCGCCGTGTTCGACTGATGGGTCTCGGCGTCAGACGTCGTGCTTGTCGCGACGCCGTACGCCCATCAGCAGCTTCTGCTCCAGTCGCCCGCGCACGGCGGCGTAATAGGCGCTGAGGAAGTCGCGGTCCGTCTGGTGCGGATCGCGCGACCATCCGATCTTGCCCATGATGCGGTCGGCGACGGCGCGCATGGTCCTGCGCTCGCCGGTGCGCAGGACGGATTCCAGGACGTGCAGCTCCTTGGCTCCATAGGCGTCCAGCTGCGCCAGGGTGAAGTCATATCTCGCCAGTTGTTCGGACCCGTCATCGGCCATGTCGCGGGTCAGCTTGCGGCGCGGCGTGCGCACCACCCAGGTGCCGCCGACCAGGTCGCCCAGGCGCAGGCGGTCGCGGTTGAACAGGGGGAAGAAGACGAAAATCGCCGCCCAGACGAAGGCCAGCAGATACATCCAGCTGTCGACGCCGCCCTGACCCGCCTGCGTCACCAGAAGGGACAGCGGCAGGAAGACCTCCAGCTCGCGCATGGCGTTGCGCGCAAACACCGATTCCGCCCGCAGTCGCCCGCCGTCGCGTGAGGCGACGCGCAGGCCCATCGCCCGTTTGCCGGGCGTGGCGGCGGCGGCCGACAGCTCGAAGGCGGTGAAGTAGAAGTTCCTCAGCAGGAAGAAGACCACCAGCCACAGCACGGCGACCAGTTCTGCGCCCGCCAGACCGGCCGCGCCTATGGCGCCGACGCCGGTGAAGATCAGGGCCAGGGTGAAGGCGATCAGCACGCCGATGATGATCCCGGCGTCCAGCAGGAAGGCCGCCGCCCTTTGCCCGGCGTCGCCGATGTTCAGCCGCAGGTCGACGCCCTCGGGCGTGATGAAGGGGCGCTCGGTCTTGTCGATCTTCACGGCGTCAGCGGACACGAAACGTCTCCCGTCTCGGACCATAGAAGTAGAGCCCCCAGATCAGGGCCGTCACGCCCGCCACGGCGTAGCGCAGGCCGGTGTCGGCGATCAACTGCCGCCCGAATCCTTCCAGCAGACCGGCGAGCAGCAGCATGACGATGACGCCGCCCATGACCACGCCGGCGGTTCGTCCGGCTTGAACGGCGGCGTCCAATCGGTGCGCCCGGCCGGGGAAGGCGACGGCCCAGCCGATTTTCAGTCCCGCGGCGCCGGCCAGGATGACGGCGAACAGCTCGGTCACGCCGTGGATCAGCAGCCAGCCGCCCAGTTCCACCCCCAAGCCGCGACTGGCGAACAGGGCGAAGAAGGCGCCAAGCGTCGCGCCGTTGTAGAGGACCAGCAATCCGGTCGGCAGACACAGGGCGAAGCCCAGCGCGAAGGCGAACAGGGCCACCTTGGCGTTGTGGGTGAATAGGAAGGCCGCGAACACCGACAGGCCGTCGGCGCTCCCTGTTCCGTCCAGGGTGGCGCGCAGGGTGGCGGTCGAAGCGCCTGGATCGCGTCCGCCTGCCAGATCGCCCGGCACGAAGGCGTAGAACCATTCGGGATCGTGCATCACCAGCCAGCCGCCGACCACGGCGCCGAGCAGCATCAGGGCGGCGGACACCAGGGTCTCGCGCCACAGGCCTTTGACCGAGGCGGGCCAGTCATGACGGAAGAAGGCGGTCAGCCGGTCGCGCAGGGTCGCTCGCGAGCCGTAGACGAAGAAGTAGGCCCGCGCCGACAGCGTCTCCAGATAGTCGATCAGCCCCTGGTCCAGCGAGGTCTCGCGCGCCACCGACAGGGCCGACAGGGTCGAGCGGTACAGCACCGGCACGGCCAGGATCTCTTCATCGGTCAGCTTGGACGCCGAACCCTTTTCAGCCTTGTTCATCAACCGCTCCAGGCGGCGCCAGTCGTTTTCCCGCGCCTGGCGGAAGCGCTGGCTTTTCAGCAGGGGGGCGTCGGTCACAGCAGATCCCTCCGCTTCAGGTCCAGATAGGCGTTGACCGCCTCGGGCCCGACCTGATCGGCGGGGGCGTCGACGATGTGGGCGCCCATGCGGCGCAGGCGGTTGATGACCGTCTCGCGTTCGCGCAGCAGGCTGGCGGCGACGACGGCGCGCGACACGTCCTCGGCCGTTTCCGGCGCGGCGGCGACCAGGGTCTCCAACTCCTCGTCGCGCAGGACGACGAACAGCACCAGGTGGCGTTTCAGCAGCCGACCCAGAGATTCGATCATCAGTTCCGCGGCGGTGGAATCGGTGAAATCGGTGAAGACCACGATCAGGGATCGGCGCTGGAGCTGTCCCGACAGGGTGGCCAGGGCCAGGGTGTAGTTGGTCTCGTGCGTCGAATAATCGACCCGGCCGACGACGGTCTGCAGGGTGCGGAAGGCGTTCATGCCGCCGACGGCGCCGGTCGACAGACGCGGCCGGGAATCGAAGGCGAACAGACCCGCCCGGTCGCCCGAGCGCAGGCAGGCGTAGGACAGCAGCAAGGCCGCGTGGATGAAGCGGTCCACGCGCGGCATGCCGCCGACCGGCTCGCAGGCGGCGCGTCCGCAGTCCAGGGCCATGATGACGTTGTGGTTGCGCTCGGTCCGGAATTCCTTGGCCAGAAGGGCGGCGTGGCGGGCCGACTGCTTCCAGTCGATGGCGCGTCGGTCCATGCCGGGCTGATAGTCGCGCAGAGCCTGGAATTCGGCGCCTTCGCCGATGTCCAGCTGGGCCTTGGTTCCGAACAGGGCGTCGCGGGTGAACAGGCGCACCGCCTGATCGCGCACCCACTGCAGGTCGGTCAGCACCGGCGTCGACAGATCCAGGCGGAACGTCTTCTGCTTCCAGGCCAGCTTCATCGGTCCGCGCCAGCGCACCCAAAGCTCATGCAGCGCCGCGTCGCCGCGTCGTTCGGGCGTGAAGGGGAAGGCGAGGGAGGCGACATGGCTACGCACCCCGGCCTGGCGCGGGGCGTCATCCACACCCAGTTTGGCCTCGCCCGACAGGGCGGCTTCGACCTGATGCGGCGCGCGGCCCTGCGCGGCGAAGCGCGTCGTCAGTCCGACCAGGCCCGGTCGTCCGACGGCGGCGCGCACCGGCTCGGGCGGGTCCAGCGTCAGGCTAGAGCGCGAACCGGTCAGCAGGGCGTCCGCCGCGAACAGCAGCACGACGCCGGCGATCCAGACCGGACCGGCCAGCCAACCGACAGGCGTCAGCACGCCCGCCAGCAGGGCGACGGGCGCTCCCGCCGCCAGGACCGTAACCGCACGTCGGGTCGGATAGATCACCGGGGCGCCGCCACCTGATCCACCAGGCCGGCCAGCACCTGCTCGACGCGGCGGCCTTCGATCTCGGCCGCGGGCGACAGCACTAGGCGGTGACGCAAGGCCGGGACCGCCAACGCCTTCACGTCGTCGGGGATGACGTAGTCGCGCCCGTCCAGGGCGGCGCGAGCGCGGGCGGCGACGGCCAGCATGGCCCCCGCGCGCGGCGAGGCGCCTGTCTCCACATCGGCGGAATCGCGCGTGGCTCGCACCAGGGCGGCGATGTAGCCGACGACCTCGTCCGTCAGCCGCACCTGCGCCACGGCGTCCACGGCGGCGGCGATGGCGGCGCCTTCGGCCACGGTCGCCACGCCCAGGGCGACAGGGTCCATCTGGCCGGTGCGCGACCCGTGGGCGGCGATGATGGCGCGCTCCTGCTCCAGGTCGGGATAGTCGAGGACGTGTTTGAACAGGAAGCGATCCAGCTGCGCCTCGGGCAGGGGATAGGTGCCCTGCTGCTCGATCGGGTTCTGGGTGGCGACGACGGTGAAGCGCGGGCTCAGCGCATGGGCCTGGCCGTCGATGGTGATGTTGCGCTCCTGCATGGCTTCCAGCAGGGCGGCCTGGGTCTTGGGCGGCGTGCGGTTGATCTCGTCCGCCAGCAGCAGTTCGCAGAAGATCGGCCCGCGCGTCAGGGTGAAGCTGGACGTCTGGAAGTTGAACAGGTTCGACCCCAGGATGTCGCCGGGCATCAGATCCGGCGTGAACTGGATGCGGCCGTAGTCCAGCCCGACCGAACGGGCGAAGCTGTGGGCCAGCAGGGTCTTGGCCGTGCCGGGCGGGCCTTCCAGCAGGACATGGCCGCCCGCGAACAGGGCGGTCAGCAACAGGTCGACGGCGCCGTCCTGGCCCACCACGGCCTTGGCGATCTCGGCGCGGATGCGCTCGGCGATCGTCTTCACCTCATTGACGTGCACGGGTCAGCTCCTGGTTCCAGCGATAGAGGGCGGCGGCGACCCGCATCAGGTCGCCTGGGGTCTTGGCCGTCCTGGCCTGATCGGCCAGGGCGGAATAGGTCGAGTGCGCGCCGGTGGTCCGGCTGACGCGGTCGAGGAAGGCGTCGAGTTCGTCCTCGCTCAGGCGGCGGGGGGCGCCGATGGCGCGGGCGACGGCGGCGCGGGTCAGCAGGGCGTAGGGCGCGGCCATGTGATGCTCGCGCCGGGCCAGCCGCACCAGCCCCGCCGTGTTGTCGGCCAACCCGCGCTTGCCCAGGGCGATGACTCGGCCGCTCTCGCGCGCGGGGCCGAAACGCACGACGGCCTGATAGCCGGCGAAGACCGCCAGCGCCGCCAGCACCAGCGTCATGCCCAGCAGCGGCGGCTCAAGCATCAGCCGCAACAGGCTGCGCGTGCGCTGCATCCCGTGCAGCGTCAGGTCGAAGATGACCGGCGCGTCCTTCGCCCGCACGATGTCCAGCAGGGCGATGGCCGTGCGCGCGCCGTTCAGCGTCTTCAGCCCGTGGGTGCTGAGCAGGTCGGCGTCGGCCAGCACATAGACTCGCGTGGTCGCGTGCATGGCCAGAACGGGGCGACCCTGATCGTCCGTCACGACAGGAACCCAGTCGGGGCCGGACAGGGTCTTCAGCGCATCGACATTCACCGGCGCGCCGAAGGGCGTGCCGTCAGGGCGTTTCAAGGCGATGGTCGCGCGGCCGTCGCGCGATTCCAGGCGGGCGCCCTGCCGCAGGTGCTCGCTCAGCGGCGCCAGCGAGGCCTGGTCGGGCAGCAGGCCCGTCGTGCGAACCCAGCCAGGGTGCTTGGGGTCGGGCGTCGCGCTCCACTTGGGCAGGACGATCAGGGTCGCGCCGGCATGGTTGATGTCGTCGAGCTGCTCGGGCGGGGCGCCGGGCGTCGGCGTCAGGACCAGCAGGCTTTCGTCCGAGGACGGCGTCAGGCGGCCTCGGCTCATCGTCACCGGCACGCCGAGGTTTCGCAGCAGCACCGGCATGGCGCCGAAGCCGGTCGAGCTGCGCGACAGGGCGTGGCCGCCGCCGTCGTCGCCGGACTTCAGTTCTGGCGCATAGGCCGACAGCACGCCCAGCCCGGCCAGGGCCACGACGCTGACCAGCAGCAGGCTGATGAGGACGACGGGTGAAAAGGCGTTCCCGGCCGCCTTGGCGGAACGGCTCATGCGCGCCAGCCTTCGGGCAGGGCGAAGGCCTCATAGGCCTGGCGACAGTCGGCGAAATCCTGGGCGTCCACGGCGGCGCCGCCGAACAGGCTGCGCTCGACCACCCGGCCGATCCGTTCAAAGGCGGGGCGCGCCGCCTCGGGCAAGGCTTTCAGGCGGGCGATTTCGCGCGCGGTCAGCGACACCCGCAGCGCGCGCGGCTGGCGTTTTTCGATGTCCTGCACGCTGCGCAGCAACAACAGATGGGCGGCGTTCGCATATTGTCCGCGCGCGGCCAGGGCGTCGGCCTCGGCTAGCAGATCGCGGGCCGCCTGAGCGTCCGGCCGCCAGTCGGCTTCGACCGGCGTCGCAGGCTTGTCTGGCTTGGCGGCGGGCTTCCGCAGTCGCAGGATCTCGCGCACGATGGCGTAGAGGATCAGCCCCGCCAGCAGGGCCAGCCCGATCCAGAACACCCATTTCAGCACCGGCGCCAGGAACTGCAACGTCTCGCCGATCCAGCGCAGCCAGCCGGGAGTCTGCGGCGGGTCGAAATTGGCGCGGTCGAACTGAAACGACGGATCATTCAGCAGGATAGCGTGGGCCTGGGCGGCTTTTTCGTAGGAAGCCGCAGCCTCGCCTTGCATTCCAACGCCCCTTCGCTTCGTTGCTCAAGCCATAGAGGGGGGACTGCTCAAGTCAATCGCGAGAAACGCTTTGGCTGTCCGTTCATCTCTTCGGCGATCAGGTGCGCTGTTGGCTGATGGTGTTCTGTCGTCGGCCAACCCGGGGCGTTTGCCTCTGCTCTCCCGTTCAGGGCTGTGGGCCGAAAACTCGTGGGCAGCCGTTGTGAGGCGTCGCCCAAATCCTGCTCCCGCACCTAAGCCTACAAAGCCCCGATGGCATACGCCTCGGGGCTTTCTGCTGTTTGGACCACTTCAGCGTCAGAAGCGTCAGCCAGGTTGACGTGTCCTTGCTAATAGGAAGCAGTCAACGCGCCCGTCAGTCCCAGAGCGGCAAGGCGCGTCCCGAGACCGGCGGGGTTTGGATGCCGATGACAGTCGCCAGCGTCGGGGCGATGTCGATGGTTCGGATGGGGAGGAAGCGCTCCTGAGCCGGCGCGCTTGGCGACCAGAAGAGAATGGGCACGCGTCGGTCGTAGTCCCAGGGCGTGCCGTGGCCCGCGATACTGCCGCCCACCCGTCCGCCGCCGGTCACGTTCGGGGCGCGCACCATGATGATATCAGGTGACCGCGCAGCTACCGTCGACAGGCGCATGCGTTCGCGAAGGGAAAGGATTTCGGGCTGCTCGCTGACGGGCAAGGGATCGGCCAGCAGGCGCTCGCGCGCTTCAACGAAGACGATGTCGGGCAAGTCTCGAAGCATGGGCAAGGCGGCCTCGATGATCTGGCTCCGCAGCGGTTCGGGCAAGCTCATACGGGCCCGGTCCGCCACGATCAGGCCGCTGCGACCGGACTGAAGCGGAGAGGCGTCTAGGTTGAAGCGCTGACGCAGGGCGGCGTTGACGGCCGCGAGCGGGGCGGAATCGATCCGATGGGCATGGGGATGGCCGCGTTGCGCCAGCCGCTCGACAAAGTCAGAGCCGCCATGGTCCGCCGTCAGGGCCAAGACAACGCCGCCGGGGATGGTCTCCAATCGGGTCAGGAACTGGCCCAAGGCCTGATCAAGGCGGTGCATCTGCTCGCACATTTCCGGCCCCTGAGTGCCGTAGGCGTGGCCGATGCGATCCGTCGCCGAGAGACTGACGCCGAGAAGGTCCGTCGTCTCGCTCTGGCCCAAGCGCTGGCTGTCGATAAGGTAGGCGGCGGCCTTCAGCGTTTCTTCGTCCAGGGCGGGAGAGGAATCGAAGTCGTCCTGGGCTGGCGGGACTTTGGAATGAAACGTTCGCCCGCCGATTTCCCAGTCGGATTCCAACGCGCGGCACTGGGGCTGGCTGTAGGTCCAGGCGTGGGGCGTCGCGGCCTGGCGGCGGCGGAACTCGACGTTGAAGGCGTCGACGGCGGCCAGACGCGCCGGGGCGCTCTGGTCCGGCTCGACATAGGTCGTCAGGCCATAGTCGTCGGTGAACCAGTAGGCGCCGTCGGGATGGTGGCCGGCCAGATTGATCGCCCCCCGGTCCTTGCCCGATACGGCGAAGACGCGCGAGGCGGGGCGTTGGTCCTTGAGCCAGTCACCCAGGCTGGAGGCGCGGATATTGTCGGGGCCGACGGGGCCGTTATCGCTGTTGCGGCCATGCGCCAGCGTGTTGCGCGGGGCGGACAGGCAATAGACTTCCTTGCCTGTCGTCGGATCGATCCAGTCATTCGAGGGGATGCCGGTCTGGGCAGGATGCATGCCGGTCAGGACCGTCGCGTGTCCGGGGCAGGTCTCGGTCAGGCCATGGGTCTGATAGCCGTTGGTCGACACTAGGCTCTCGTCCGACAAGCGTCGCAGGCCGCTGGTCCAGCGGCTGCGATACTGGTTGAACAGGTTGGCGCTGAACTGATCGACAACGACAACGACGACCAGTTTCGGAGGATGGGATGAGGACGCAGCCGTGTCCTGAGCATGGACGAGGGTCGACGAGGCGCAGAGCAGCGCGGTCAGCGCGATTGCGAAGCGTTTGGACATGACTGATCCTGAAGGAGAGTTGGGCGCGTTGAACTCGGCGGAGATCGGCGACGCTCGCGCGAGCGTCGCCGGACCCGTCGTCGCTTTAGAACTCGACCTGGACGCCCAGGGTGAAGGCGCGGCCGATGACGCCATAGGCTGAGCTGTAGTTGTAGGCGTTTCCGCTTTCGGTGCCGTCCGGCAGGAAGGGGCCGTAGTCGTTGAAGATGTTCTTCACGGTGCCGAAAATCTTCAGGTTCGAATTGTTGAGGTTCGGCTTGAAGCTGACGCTCAGGTCGTGGCGCCAGTACTCATCGAGGTAGAGATAGAGCGGGTCCGCCCAGCCGGCGGCGACAGCTTGCTGCTGGCGTTCCAGGCTGTCGACCACCTCGCCGATGAAGCGTGAGGACCAGCGCACGCTCCAGGCGTCATCGTACCAGGACAGGCCGAAGCGGGCCTCGTTCTTGGCTGTGCCGACCTCGCCGACCGTTTCCACCAGCTCGACTTTGTCGATGCTGTCGTATTCGGTGCTCAATTCAAGGCGGCGGCTGTAGTTGACGCTGGCGCGGAATGTGCCGGGCACCTTCCACTGCTCCAGATCGAAGCGATAGGAAGCGGCTACGTCCACGCCACGGGCGCGGGTTTCGTTGAGATTTTGCTCCTGGTTGAGGATGCGCGCCAGCTGCCCGTCTTCGTCACGGGTGATGGTGTCGCAGAAGACGTTGTCGGCGCCGGACGCATCGGAATAGCAGCCCAGCAACAGGGCCGAGTTGCTCAGCGACGCGATCACGTCGCTAATCTTGATGTCATAATAGTCGACGCTGGCTTCGAAGCCCGGCAGATAGCTGGGACGATAGACCAAGCCGACTGTCAGGGTGTCTGCGGTTTCCTCGAACAGGTTCGGATTGCCGGCGTTCGGCGCCTTGATCTGCGTGTTCAGCTGGCGGAACGTCCCGTCGGGCGCTGCGGCGATGGCGGCGGCGATGCGGCTGTCGGCGCGGCAGTTCTGGGCGACGACGCCGGCTGTGTCGGCCGTCACCCCGCTGCAGATGTCGGCGACGGTGTCGGCGTCATCGCGCGGCGGCGAGAAGAGTTCGCTGGTGTCAGGCGCACGTTGGGCGCGGGCGTACTCCGTGCGGAGGCGTAGGTCGGAGATCGGCGACCATTGCAGGCCGGCGCGATAGCTGACGGTCGTGCCGACGGCCTCCAGGTTGTAGTCGGCGACGCGGACGGCCCCGTTGAGCACCAGGCGATGCGCGAACGGCAGGTCAGCCAGCAGCGGAACCGAGGCCTCGGCGAAGACTTCGTTCGCCTTGATGGTCCCCTCGTACTCCGGGAGGAAGGACGAACTGGCCACGCCGCTCTGGATCAGCGGGTCGGTGCGCGTCTGGGTGTGGTCGCGGCGGCTTTCGAAACCGAAGGCGGTTTCGACGGGGCCGGCAGGAAGTTCGAACAGGGCGCCCGAGACGTAGCCTTCGATCGTGTCCTGACGATTGGTCGGGCGATAGAAGGTGTTGGCGCGGATGTAGTTCGCCATCTCAGGCGTGATCGAACCGACCCCGAAGATGTTCAGCGGCACGCAGCCGTCGGCGCGTGCGGCGGCGCTGCGACACTGAACGACGCCGTTGACGCGTTCGGAATCCAGAGCCCACTGAACGCGTTGCAGATTCAAGGTGTTGCCGCGGATCTGCTCGCCCGAGAACTTGCCGTAGCCGTAGGTCAGCTTCCAGTCCCAGTCATTGGGCAGGCTGCCTTCGATGCCGACCCAGCTGCGGATGGTCTCGCGCTCATTGTGGATCAGGTTGGGACCGACCTCGACCACGCGGCGGCGGAAGTCGATGCCGGAGCTGGAGGCCGCAGCCTTGATTTCGGCGGGGGCGAAGGGGTTCAGTGTGCGCGACATGCGTCCGAGCGTGAACTCGTCGTTGACGCCGAACGAGGTCGTGTTGCTGAAGGTCGTTGGGGCGCGCGTCGAATCCGTCACAACGTTCGAATAGAGCAACTGCCCCCAGAGCTTGATGCCGTCGGTTACGGCGTAGTCGAACTTGACGGCGCCGTTCAGATTGTCGCGCGGGGTGATCAGCGTGCCCTCGGGACGGTCTTCATAACCGTCGACGGCGGTGACCATGTTGGGGCGCAGGCCGCTGTCATCGTAGAACCAGCGTCCGCTGACGAAGCGTCCGCCAGCGATGGAGGTCGAGCGATCCGGCGTGACGATCGTATTGCTGGCGGGCATGTACAGAATGGACTGCAGGGCGCGTTGCCGATCGGTCGCCTTCAGCTTGAACTGACGATCATAGGTCGCACCGGCCATCACATAGAGGCGGTCATCCAGAAACCGACCGCCGGCGCCGACCGAGTACTCGATCGAGTCGCCGCCGCCGTCGTGGGTCGTTCCGCCGACGATGCGAGCGCGCACGCCGTTCAGATTGCGCTCGGTGATGATGTTGACCACCCCGGCGATGGCGTCGGAGCCATAGACGGCCGAGCCGCCGCCGGTCGTCACTTCGACGCGGTCGACGAAAAACTCGGGGATGGAACTGAGACTGACGGCGTTGCGGTTGCCGGCGTTGGAGACCGTACGGTGGCCGTCGATCAGGGTCAGGGTGCGGTTCTCTCCCAGGTTCCGCAGACTGATGGTCGAAAGGCCGTTGGCCTGGGTCGCGCTCTGGTTGTTGGCGAGAGAACTGCCTTCCTCAACCCCAGGAATGTCCGTCAGCGCCTCGGCCAGATCCATGTAGCCGCCCTCGAGCAGGGCTTCGCGTTCCATGCTGACGACGGGTGTGGCGGCGTCGAAGACGTTCTTCAGGCGCGAACCGGTGACGACCACTTCATCGACCGTCGAGGCGTGGTCGTCGTTCGCCGTTGTCTTCTGAACAGGCTGCCGCACGATGGCTAGGGCGCCGGAGCTGTCGCGTTGAACCGTCAGGCCGGTGCCCTCCAGCAGGCGACGAAGCGCGGTTTCAGCATCAACAGCCTCTCGAACGCCGCGCGTCCGAACGCCTCGTACGTCCTCGGTCCTGTAGACCAGTTGCACGCTGGCCTGGCGCGCATAGGCGTCTAACGCGCCTTGCAGCTCGCCCGATGGAACGTCGAAGTTTCGCGTCTGAGCCGCTGCCGCCCCCGCCAGTATCAACGCGCAAGCACTGCCTGTCAGCATGTGCCGCAAGAACGAGATCTTGGTCATAAACCCCCCTTGTCGTCCGGATTGGACGGCTATGGGATTGTGACAAGACGAAGGCGGAAACCCTCTACAGCTATTCTGATATTTTCACCGTTTCGTCGTCGCGGTCGATCTTCAGTCCATAGGCGCTTTGCAGCAGCCGCACGAAAGCTTCGACGTTGGTGGCCTCAAAACTTCCGCCGATGCGAATGGCGGCGGTCTGAGAGTCGAGCACTTTCAACTGGGTCTGGTTGTAGCGATTAAACTCGACGGCAGCGTCCGCCAGGGTGATCTGATCGAACACCAGAAGGCCGCGACGCCAAGCGAGTTGGTCGTCCACGTGCTGGTCCGACGTCCGGCTTTGCAGCACAGAGGCGCCCATGCCCGTCGCGACGTCGCCGCGATCCAGTACGACGGGCCTGGAAACAGGGTCTGCCTTCGAGCCGCTGAGGCGGACGCGTCCCTCAGCGACGAGAACCTGCACCTTGTCGCCGTCGCGTCGAACGCTGAAGCGTGTGCCCAGAACATGCACGCTCCGTGCGCCCATATGAACGGTGAAGGGGCGCGATGCGTCGTGGACGACTTCGAAATAGGCCTCGCCCTTGTCCAGCCAGGCTTCGCGGCTGTCGGGCGACATGGCGGTTCGCAGGCGGGTTTCTGTGTTCAGCTCGACGCGCGACCCATCGGACAGGGCCACGAGGCGGCGCTCTCCGGTGTCGGTCGCATAGTGAGCGGGTCGGGGCCAGAGCAGGGCGGCCGACGACAGCACAATCACCGCCAGGGCGGCCGCCAGGCCTGCGACCCAGCGAGGCCGGACTCGGCGGGGCATGGCGGGAGGCGGCGTTTCCGTGACGGCTTCAGCCAGTGTGTCGGGACCGCGAAGGGCGACCAGGCGCCCAGTCTTTTCCCAAATATACTCGAGGCGCCAGAAGACGGTTTTGTGTTCGGCGGCGGCGTTCAGCCACGCGTCGAGGCGGGCTTGCTCCTCTCTTGAGAGCCCATCCGCCTGGCGCACCAGCCAGTAGGCTGCGGTATCTTCAATTTCATTGCGGGCGCTCATGGTTGAGACTCGCTTTTGGAGGCGGCCGTCTTGGGCGGAGATCGTCGTATTCGTCCTTGGCCGCCCATCATGTAGTCGGTGAGGGCTCGAAGACCGTGAACCATCTGCTGTTCAACAGTGCTGACGCTGATGTTCAGATGAGCCGCCACCTCCTTGGTCGATAGGCCTTCGACGCGACGCAGCGTCATCACCTGACGGCAACGCGCCGGGAGCCGTTCCAGGCCCGCCTGAACGCGCCTCAGTTCGTCTCTCGCCGTCAACTGTCTGTCCAGATCGGCCGACATCGCCTCTGGAAAGGAGGCTTCAAGATCGGCCACTAGGTCAAAGGACACGATCTTGGCGCGTTTGGCGGTGTTGATGAGATGGTTCCGAGCCGTGGTGAACAGAAAGGCGCGAGCCTGAATCGGGAGTTGTCGTTGGGCCGCCGTGTAGACCTTAGTGTAGATGTCCTGCCTCAAGTCGGCCACGTCGCTTTCGTTGCGCCAGTTGCGACGGATGAATCGAGTCAGGGCGGCTTCGAGAGGAAACACCTCTCGAAAGAACCAGGCCCTCAACTCTTCATCTTCGATCATCACGTTCCATTCCGCCACGCTGGGCCGCGCCCAGGGCGATTCATCAGACACTTCAGTTCGATAATCCCCCTACAAGACCAACCCCGAAAACGAGAAGAAATCCGAGATGGTTGAGGGTTTCGTCGTGCCCATGGCTTCAGCGCGTAGCAGCACCCGTTGGCTGGCTAGAAGTTCGCTTTGCGCGTCTGAGCCAACGTCCGCTGCTGGCGCTGAACAACACAGCGTTCACCGCGGAACTGCGTAGGGCTTCCTCGCCACGAGAGCCTCATTTCATGCAGGCTCGGACCGTGCGGCCTGCTGTTGCAGCGTCAGTCGATGTGCAGGGTGCGGTCGAGGCTGAGGGCGCCGGGGCCGCGCGCAATCAGGTAGACGAGGGGGCCGGCCCATAGCAGATGCGTCGGCCAACCGCCGGGCGCGACGAATATCTGGATCACCAGGGTCATCAGCAACAGGCCGAGCGCCGCCGGACGTGTCAGCAGGCCCAGCACCAGCAGGATGGGCAGCAGATGTTCGGCATAGGTCGTGAGGTAGGCCGCCGTTTCAGGCGCCAGCAGCGGCACGCGGTATTCTTCGGCGAAGAGGTAGTGGGTTGAGGGCGACAGGGTCAGCCAACCTTCGACCTTGGTGCGTCCAGACATGAAGAATGGGGCGGCGACGCCCAGGCGCAAAAGAAGCGCCAGAAACCATTCGGGAACGGCCGTGGCGAAACGACGGTGCAGGCGGGCGAGGGCGGTCATGAAGGCGTACTCGGGCAAGAGGGGGACATGAAGACGCCGAAGGCGATCAGTTCGGCGAAGAGGGCGGGCACATCCACGCTGGGCTGGGCGGCCTGGGCCGCCATGGCGGAGGCGGCGAAGGAGGCGCTGCGGCGGCCGGCGTCCAGGAAGGCCCACTGGGCGCGGGACAGGCGGTGCATCAGCACATGATCCTCGGGGCGATGGATCAGCAGCCCCTCGGGCGTCGGCCGCCAGGACAGTTCCGCCCCGGCGTGCGGGTCGCGGTGTGCGAGCCACAACGACGGCGCGCTCCAGTCGAACCAGAACAGGCGCGCGGACGGGAGAAGGCGGGCGGTCGTCCCGGTCAGCGCCAGGCCCAGGTTGGCGGCTTGGTGCGCGTTCATCACCGGGGCGTCCTGGGCCAGGTGCGCCTCGGTCCAGGCGCGGTCCAGGCGAGCGGCAGGCGCCAGGTAGGCCATCGGACGCGCGGGCTCGAAGCGGGCCAGCCAGGCGGGAAAGCCTTCTCCATAGGCGGCCATAACAGGAGACATGGCGGGCTCGTCCTCGACGTATTCGCGCGCGACAGCCCGGAACCAGTCGCGTCCGACCATGTCGACGACGGTCGGGTAGTTGGCTTCCAGCGCGTCGATCCAGCCCTTGGTCGCCGTGTTGCGATAGACGGCCAGGGCGCCGAGCGTGCGCTCGTCCGGCTCAAGGTGCGGCCACAGGTCGCCGAAACGACCCTCCAGCGCGATCGAGAAGGCGGCGTGAAAGGCGGTCATGCCGGCGTCCTTGTCGAAGAGGCCTGAGACTGCGCTTGAGCAAGGGTCTGGGCGGCGCGGGCCTGCTCGGACAGCAGTTCGGAAAAATCGGGAATCTGGCCATCGCGCTCGATCAGGGTCGGTCGGGAGCCGATGCGGGCGATCAGCCGTTCATGCAGGCGCCAGACGGCCTCGGCGACGGGGGCGTCATGACTGTCGATCAGCAGGGCCTCGCCCCATGTCGGATCGAGGCTGTGGCCGGCCAGGTGGATTTCTCCCACCAGTTCGCCCGGCGCACGATCGATCCAGTCCTTGGCGGAAAAGCCCATGTTGGCGGCGCTGACGTGGACGTTGTTCACGTCGATCAGCAGACCGCAGCCGGTGCGACGCGCGATCTCGGTCAGGAAGTCGACCTCGTCCCAGTCGTGGCCCGCCATCGGCAGATAGGCCGTTGGGTTCTCGATCAGCAGCCGGCGCCCAAGAGCGTTCTGCGCTTCGTCGATGTGGCGGCAGACCAGCGCCAGCATTTCGCGGCTGCGCGGAACGGGCAGCAGGTCAGGGTGATAGACCCCGCCCCGTTGCGACCAGGCCAGGTGCTCGGACACCACGAAGGGCTCGAAGCGGTCGATCAGGGCGCGATATCGGCCCAGATGCTCGCGATCCGGGCGTTCGTCCCCGGCCAGGGACAGGCCGACGCCATGTAGGGACAGCGGCCGGCGCGAACGGATGCGCTCCAGCCAGGTCAGGCGCGGCCCGCCCGCGACCATGTAGTTCTCAGGGTGGACCTCGAACCACAGGCCGTCCTGGGCGCCGACCGCCGGGCAGGCCTCGGCCTCGGCGTAGTGCTGGGGCTTCAGACCCAGCCCGGCGGTCGGTGCGGCGGACATCAGCGGTTCGGGATCGGGCTCAGCGAGCCGTTGCCCTTAGGCGTCTTGATCGCGGTGCAGGTGCCGCGCGGGGTCAGCTTCCAGGCGTTGCCCTGATAGTCGCGGGTCGACGTGCCGGCGCAGGTGGTGCCGGGGCCGGCGGCGCAGTCGTTCTGACCGGCCTTGGCGACGCCGTAGCACTTCTCCATGCCGCGTTCCTGCTCGGCCGTGGGGATGGTCTGGGCGACGGCGGCGTTCGCGCCCAGGGCCAGCAGGGCGCCGGCGGCGACCAGAAGCTTGGCGGGGATATTCATCGGATCGTCTCCTGTGAGGGGCCGCCCGGGATCGAGGCGGCCTGACCCAGGAGGGTTCGACGGCGAGGGGCGGCAGGTTACGAAAAATATTTCGACGTTCGGGACCTGTGGGCGTGTAACCTTTGACCCGGCCGACGCGAATGGTGGAGGGCGTGGTCGACAGAGAAGCCGAACTGAAAAGGTTGATGGTGCGGGGGCTCGACGGCGACCCCGTGGCTTGGCGCGCCCTGTTGATGGAGATGCGCGGCGCTCTGACACCCTTCTTCAAGCGCCGTCTGATCGGTCGCGAGGCGGATACGGAGGATCTTGTGCAAGACTGCCTGATCGCCATTCACGCCAAACGGGCGACCTATGACCGGTCGCTGCCGTTCACGGCATGGGCCTATGCGATCGCTCGCTATAAGCTGATCGACCATCTGCGCCGTCAGGGGCGTCGGCACGACGTTCCGCTGGAGGACGCCTCGGTTCTGCTGGCCGAGCATACGGTCGAGGACGGCGCCGTGCGTCGTGACCTGCGGCGCGTGTTGTCCATCCTGCCGCTGCGCCAGCGCCGACTGATCGAGGATGTCCGCATCGGCGGCTACAGTCTGGCCGAGGCGGCGGCGCGCAATGGATTCACCGAGGGCGCGGCCAAGGTCAGCGTCCATCGCTCCATGAAGACCCTGACCGCCAGCGTGTCCGCTGATGAAGACTGACGACCTGATCGACGCCCTGGCCGTCGGGCTGGAGCCGGTGAAGCCTGCGCGCGCCAGTTCGTTGCTGCTGGCCGCCGCCGCCGTCGCGTCAGTCGTCGGCGTGGTCGTGCTGTTGGGCGTCCGTCCTGATCTGATCCAGGCCATGGGCGGACCGACGCCTTGGCTGAAAGGCCTCTACACCCTGGCCCTGGCGGCGGCCGCCCTGCGCCTGACGACGCGACTGGGGCGGCCCGGTGCGGACGCTCGCCCGGCCGCGATGCTCCTGTTCGCTGTCGTGGCGGTCGTGACGACCGCTGGCGCGATTGAATTGGCGCTGACGACGCCGGACCAACGTATGGCCGTATGGCTGGGCCGGACGTGGGACGTCTGCGGCCGCAACATTCTGTTGATCTCGGCCGTGACGGCCCCGTTCGTCTATCTGTCGGCCCGGCGTCTGGCGCCGACACGGCCGTCGGCGGGCGGGGCGGCGCTGGGCGTGATGACCGGCGCCGTGGCGGCGACCGCCTACGGTCTGTTGCACTGTCCCGAGGCCACGGTCGCCTTCGTCGCCACCTGGTACACCCTGGGCGTGGCCGCCGCCGGCGCGATCGGCGCCCTCATCGGGCGCTTCGCCCTGCGCTGGTGAGACAGCCTCATGAGGTCTGAGACATCTGTCCGCTGGTCAGAGAGAACGGCTCTTTGAGTGGAGGGAGCATCGTCTTGAGATTGGCTGGATTGAATATCCAGAACTTCGCCCACGCCGACTGACGCATATCGGCGAGCGGTTTGGTTTGCCGCCGTTGCCATCATCAGAGATCGTGTTTCACTCGACGCTGACGGCCCCGAAATCGAAGGCCGCGTTGCGAACCATCGTCTGCGCTTTTCCGGAGCATCGTTCCTGGCGGGCTTCTGTTTTGACGACCTCAACCTGCGCTTGTTGGAAGGGGGAGGCGGGCGGCCTTGATGTTCGCGGCTTCTGATCGGAGCCAGTCGACGACCGCCTGGACATTGGGATGGGTTGACCGGTCCTGGCGCATAACAAGGTGATAGGTGAAGCCCTTCAGCACCGGACCAAAGGGGGAGATGAGATGGCCCGCGGCGAGTTCGTCGGCCACGAGCGGCAGGCTGAGGAGGGCGACGCCCTGACCCGCCACCGCAGCCTGGATGGCATGGCTCTCGTCGTTGAACTTGAGATGGCTGAGGTTTGACGGCGGGGGCGAACCGATCGTTTCAAACCAATGCGCCCAGGTCGGATTGAGGGGGTGCTTTTTCTTCCATTCGAAGTGGATCAAGGGGGCTTGTTCCAGATCTGCCAGACCTTTGATCCCAAGAGCGGGGTTGGCCAGCGGAGCGTATTCATCCGCAAACATCGGCTCTGAACAAAGGTCGGGATAGGGGCCGACCCCGTATCGGACGGCGATGTCGATCGAGTGAGCCTCAAGATCGACCGTTTCATCTGACGCATGAAGCCGCAGATCTATGGCCGGCTGCAGGCTCCTGAAGCGAGCGACGCGCGGGACAAGCCATCGGGCGGTGAAGGCGTTGGTCGCCGAGATGGCTACCTGGGCCCTGGGCCTAGTCTGCAAGACGTCTTCGAAGGCGGCCTCAAAGGCGTCAAAACCCTTTCTCAGGACGGGGTAGAGCTGCCCTCCGACTGCGGTGAGACTGACCTTACGAGCGCTGCGTTCGAAGAGCGCCTGACCGGCGTGCGCCTCCAATGATCGTATCTGGTGGCTGATCGCTGTCGGGGTGACGGCCAATTCGTCGGCCGCCTGTTTGAAGCTGCCGTGCCGGGCCGCCGCCTCGAAGGCGCGCAGCGAGGAGAGGGGAGGAAGGCGTCGCACAGGTGCTGCTCGTTGGATGAATTTATCTCATCTTATGCCTGATTATTCAGCGTTTGTCGCGCTGCGCCGAAATCGTCAATCTCTCTCTGTTGGATAGGTGAAGCTGAAAGTAGCAACTTATCAAAGATAAATAATGAGCAATCAGCATGTTTGAACGTGTCGTAACTAAGCCTGATAACTATGAGCCGTTTCTAATTTCTCAGGGTATAAGGTTTGGCGATTTTCTGTTTATTTCAGGCCAAGCTGGAGCTGGCGAGGACGGAAAAATCGTGAAGGGCGGCTTTCGCGCTCAGGGCGAGCAAGCGTTCGCCAATCTTCGACGTGCCTTGGAGGCAGGAGGGGCCAGTCTTGACGACGTGATCAAGGTGACGATTTTCGTCACTGATATGAATAACTTCAAGGATGTCGTGGAGCTGAGGCGGGAGTTCTTTTCGGAGCCTTATCCCGCGGACACGATCGCGCAGGTGAGCGCCCTATACGATCCTGAGGTCGAGATTGAGATTGAAGCGATCGCGGCTGTCCGCTCGCGCAGAGCATGATGATCATGAACGCTTTACTGGAAAATCGAAAAGATGATCCGATTGAAACGGATGCTCTGTTCTCATCTCTGAAGCTTGGGAGCCTCACTCTTCGGAACCGGTTCGCTGTCGCGCCGATGACGCGGGTGAGCGCCACTGCGGAGGGCGTGCCGACGCAAAGAATGGCCGACTACTATGCGTCTTTCGCCGATGGCGGATTTGGCCTGGTCATTACGGAGGGCCTCTACACCGACAAGGCCTTTTCCCAAGGATATCTGTTTCAGCCTGGGCTGATTGATCCAACTCACGAAAGCGGCTGGAGGCCGATCATCCAGCGTGTCCGCGGCCAAGGTGCGGTCATGATCGCGCAGCTCATGCATGCTGGGGCGCTTTCACAAGGCAACCCCCATCGTGGCGACACGCGAGGGCCTTCGGCTGTGCGCCCCAAGGGGCGGCAAATGGCCTTTTATCGCGGCGCGGGCGATTATCCGCTTCCGAGCGCCATGTCGTTCGCAGAGATCTGCGAGGCGGTGGCCGGTTTCGTTCAGGCGGCGTGTCTTGCGCAGGCGGCGGGTTTTGACGGTGTGGAGATCCATGGCGCCAACGGCTATCTGCTCGACCAATTCCTGTCGCAAGGCGTCAATCACCGCGACGATCGCTACGGAGGCGATCTCGAGGGGAGACTGAGGCTGATCGTCGAAGTCGTGCTGGCCGTGCGAGCGGCTGTCGGTCCAAGCTTCATCGTGGGGTTGCGCATCTCGCAAGGCAAGGTGAACGACTTCCTGTACAAGTGGGAGGGAGAGGGCGAGGCCGTCGCCATCTTCGAGCAGCTGGGGCGCTTGCCGATCGACTACCTCCACACAACGGAGTTCGAGGCTTGGCGTCCCGCCTTCGATGCGGGTGAGAGCCTTGCGGCTCTAGCGAAGCGGCACGTCTCCGTTCCAGTATTGGCCAATGGATCGCTACATGACCTGGATCAGGCGGTCGGCTTGGTCGAGCGCAAGGAGGCGGACTTCATCTCGCTGGGGCGGGGCGCGCTCGCCTATCCGGATCGTCCCCGTCGGATCGCGGCGCACATGCGCTTGGACCCGTTTGATCCCGGCGTCTTGTCTCCGATCGCAGATCTCCAGAATGCGGACCGATATGGTCGTGCGACGCTTTCCTGCTGACTACGTAGGCGGCGGGATAGGTGTTTCGGTTCAGGCTGAGATGCTCATCGCGCCGCCGATGCTGTGCTGACCAGCACGAATTCCCGCACCCAAACTTATAAAGCTCCGATGGCATACGCCTCGGGGCTTTCTGCTGTCTGGAATCCCGCGTCAGGCGGCGAAGGCTGAGATTCTAGTCGCGAGCGTCGTTTGTCAGAAGCGATGTCCGCAGTGGGGCGTTTGAAAAATGGGCTGATGACCGAAGAGCGGATCTTCCGCTCATTTTCTACGGATCGGCAGGCCTGCCAGGTCAGATTGGAAGATCGGCCAGGGTCGACAACTCATTGTAGATCGCGTCGCCGGTCCGCTTTTCGGCGTCCCGCCAACTGGTTGCGGTGGTGGGATTCACCAGAACCCCGTCACCCGTAAGCACCAGCACGTTCGGCAGACCTGGCAACTCCGAAACCCCGAAGCGACGCGCGATGCCCAGATTGTGTCCATCACCGCTGCGGGGCATCCCGATGTTCACGAAGACGAGTTCGTATTTGCGTTCGATCAGTTCGGCGAAGCGGTCGGTCGCCAGCCAGCCGGCAAGAGCGCGACTGTCGCTGCACCAGTTGGCGCCCATCACCAGCAGGACTCGCTTTCCCGACTGTCTGGCGCGCGTCAGCGCAAGGTCCACGTCGGCCGACGCATTGTCGCTCACGTGATAGGAGCGGGCCTCAGGCTTTGTCTCCACTACGGGCGCAGAAGCAGGCGTAGGCGCGGATGCGCAGGCCGTCAGGGCCATCGCCATTGAGACGATCAGCGTAATTTGTTTCACCAAGCGGTCCCCCCATGGACGGCGCTGTCAGCGGGGTCATTCATGTGATGTCGCCGACGCCGAAGCTTTGCTTCGCCACGAATTCGGCAATCAGTCAAGCTGCGGTCGCCTCTGTCGGGTAGAGGGGGCTTGCTGACGCGCCGGGCGTCAGCTTCGCGCGCGAAGCGGAACTTCACGTCGAAGGCGGCATTCCAGCGGCCGTGGTGGAGAACGGCCATCTGCACCGACCGAAAGACCTGAAGCGCGCGGCGGCGCAATGAGCAGGCGAAAAGTTCAAGTCTAGGAAGAGAGCCGAGTGTGCGTGCGAGCCGGATGCCCCGCGATACGGCGACGATTTCCCGCGTCGGAGAGACGACCAGACTTTGCCTTGGACACGGGACCGGCGACCTCTGGAGCCTGCAGTGGGGCTCCTTGGCTCTCTCGCGGAAGAGCGAGCGTCGATAGCAGGTATCCGACAATGGCGCTTCCGCCGTAGGCGACCACCGGGGTGGGGTAGTCGCCGAAAAGGGCCGCCGCCATGATCGCCAGCCAGGTCGCGCCGAAGGCGGTGTGAGCCGCTGCCGCTTCTCGATCTCGTCGGAGGCCCGACAAAGACGGCAGCAGCAGAAGCAGGGCGCCTATCCACACCGCGAGGCTCGCGACGCCGCCGGCTGCTGAGGCGGTGCGGAACACGCCGTTCACAAACTGTGCTGCAGGGACCGCGTTTGGCCGAGCGAGCGCTACGAGGAAACAGGCCGAGGCGACAGCCAGCACGATCAGGGATGGCCGGTCGCGTCTCGTCAAGGTTGCGGCGCCGAGGGCGGCGACTGCGGCTCCGACCATCGCAGCGTCGGGCTGCCAGGCGAGGGCGACGACCGCCAGAATGACGCCTGCAGCGGTGAGGATGTTTCGAGTTCGTGCGAACGCCACAAGAAGAAAGGGGAGGCCGATAAGGCTCGGCTGAAGAACCACGTCGCCCAGGGATATCCAGCGTCTTGCTCCTGAGGCTTCATCGCCCAAGGCTGCGGTCAGGAGAAGGCCTATGCCTAGCGCTATCGAAATCACGCCGATGAACGGGGGCGAGACGGGGTCGCGCCGGCGGAAGGGCAGGGCGAGGATCAAGCCTGCGATCAAGGCCGTTGCGTTCAAGGTCAGGTGGCGCATCGGCGCGCCGGCGACCGCGAGATACACGAGGCCCAGCCCCGTCGCCGCGATCGCGCAAGCCAGCGCCGTCGTGCGAGATCGCGACGGTTGGTCGGAAGTCGCCTTTGAAGGAGTCCGCGCTGATTGCAGCGCCTGTCCCAGAGCTTGACGGATGACCCAGGCCACGCAGCCGACAGCGAAGATCAAGGCGGCGCTGGGCCGCTCGATCGAGGCGGCTTCCTGAGCCATCGCCTCGCCCCAGTCGGTCAGGCGTGGGGGAAGCAGGCGACACATCCGCCGGACTATCCACTCGGCGGCAGTCATGCCGGGCGTTCAACCGGCGTCGACGAGGGGGACGTGCGCGGAGGATTCTCAATCGCAAGGCGGCGTCCTTGGGCAGTGAGCCTGTAGGCATGTCTGGGCGGACGTCCGGGCTCCGCCGGCATCCATTGCGCTTCCAGGTGTCCCTGTTCCTCAAGGCGGATCAGCAGGGGATAGAGGGTGCCGGATTTCACATTGGCTCTGCGGCAAAGGTCATAGCCATGGGACCAGCCGGCGCCTGCTTCGGCGAGCAGAAACAGGACGGCCCGGGCGGCAGGCGACAAGGATCGGGAGCGGGTCATCGACCAATTCTATATAGGTCGAATTGAAATCGGACCATAGCTGGGTTCGCAACATTGACTCTAAATCTACATAGATAGATTTATTATGAATCGCCCGTCGAAGGTCGTCGCCGGGGCGAGCGTCGCTGATTTCAAGAAAGCTGAACACATGTCCAAAACTGTCCTGCGCGTTCTGCGCCGCCCCTGGCTGTGGGGCCTCGCCGCGTTTCTCGTGATCGGCCTGATCGCCCACAATGGATGGTCGCGATTGACCCGCCCCTGGGGGGATCAGGCGGTTCACTTCGAGCCCGCTGCGACGACCTGCGACGCCTCGGGGGCGCTTCGTTATTGCGTTTATCGGGCCAGGCAGGGGACGAACGGCGATGTGCTCTACCACCTGCACGGTCGCGGTCTGGACGAGCGCATCTGGAACGATGACACCTACCTCACGGCCATGCTGCAGGCGCAGTGGCGAGATCGCGGGACGCCGCCCCCTACGGTGGTGACGCTTTCCTATGGGCCGACCTGGCTGCTGACGCCCAAGGGCGCGCGCCCCGAAAGCGGCTTGTTGGACGACATGATGAGCCGCCTGCCCGAGATCGAGACGAAGATCGGCGCGCCACGCCGTCGTCTTCTGATGGGCGAGTCCATGGGCGGCCTCAATGTTCTGGTGGCGGGGCTGTCCCGACCGCAGTCGTTCGACAAGATCGCGGCTCTGTGTCCGGGGGTGTATGTCGCTTCGCCGTTCGGCCCTCTGCCGCAGACGAAGGCGGCGATCGAGCGCACCGGGGCTAGCCCCAAGGTGGCCTTTGGAATCTGGCTGTTGGCGCGAAAATACCTCGCCGACGAAGCCGAGTGGCGTCGCATCTCGCCGCTGGCGCTGATCGAGCGTGCCGGTCCGGACTTCCCCGCACTCTATCTGTCCAACGGTCTCTACGACGCCTACGGCAACTATGAAGGGTCTAGATTGCTGGCGGAACGAGCGGCCAAGCACGGGGTGCAGACGGAGTGGCGCCCGATCTACGGCGGCCACTGCGCTTCAGACATGGCCTCGCTCGCCGGCTTTCTTACGGACTGACCGGGCTCGGCGCCGAGTTGTAAGCGGCGGTCGAAAAACCTGATATGGCGTCGTCATGGTCGAAGACGCTCCCATGGGATCGATGTATGGCCTGGCGCCGCACTCCATCCTGACCGTACGCACTTACGGCCAAGGAGAATGCTCGCAAGATCGTTCGCCTGCAACGCGCCCGGATCATGATGCGCTCAAAGAGCGACTTGCGCGCCGGGGCTTCTTCCAACTGATCAAGGCGACGGGTGATCTCTCCCGCCTCGCGGTCCAACTCCTCGGCGACCTCGGCGAGGGTCGAGGCGATCGCCGGACCTGGCTGAGGCGGCGGGGGTCTCCTCGCTCAACGTCGCCAGCCTGATGCCCCACGGCGAGCCGATGAAGCGGCGTACCCAGCAATGGCTCTATCTGGGTCTCGGGGCGCCCTCGCCGCTGAGCGGGCCGCATCGCGGCGAGGGCGAAGGGCGTTCTAGTCGTGGCGTAGGGCCCATGCCGGGGCCGCGCGGCTGGCTCGAACCGATTGGCTGAGCACGGTCAGCACGGCGATGAGCACGGCCACGACGCTGGCGCCGATGAAGTAGGCCGGCGACAGGGCGATGCGGTCGTCGAAGCCCGCCAGCCATGTGCGCGCCGCGAAGAAGGCCAGCGGCCAGGCGAACAGGTTGGCGATCAGCACCGGTCGCAGGAACTGGGCCACCAACAGCTTGACGATGTCCGAGGACGAGGCACCCAGCGTCTTGCGGATGCCGATCTCCTTCACCCGCTGCTGGGTGCTGAAGGAGGCGAGGCCCCACAGGCCGACGCAGCCGATCAGGATGGCCAAACCGGCGCCCATGCCGAACAGGCGCGCGGCGCGGTCGTCGGCGGCGTAGAGTTCGATCAGGCGGCGGTCGGCGTGGGCGCCGTCGAAGGGAGTGCTGGGCGCCATTTTCCGCCAGACGGCGCGCGTCTGCTCCATCACCTGACGGGGATCGCCCTGATAACGCAGGGTCGCCATCGGCCAGTCGGGAATGCGCGCCTTGTAGACATAGACCGCCGGGTCGATGGTCGCGCGGGGCGAGAAGAAGCGGGCGTTTTCGACCACGCCGACGATGGTGCGGGGACGGCCGCCGCCGACCGTCTTGCCGATCGCGTCTTGGGGCGAGGCGAAGCCGAGGGTTTCGGCCGCCTTGCGGTTGATGACGATGTTGAAGCCGCCGACCCGTTCGGTCTCGGTGGAGTCATCGCTTCGATAGTTCGGGTCGAACACGCGGCCGGCGACCGGCGTCATGCCGTAGGTCTGGAAGAAATCCGGCCCGACGGCGATCTTGCGCAGGCTCGGGCCGTCGCCGGGCACGCCGGGAAGCTGAATGTTCTCGGCGGAGTGGCTGTAGGAGCCGCCGGCGGCGAGGGTGCCCGTGGTGACATGGGTGACGCCCGGAATGTCGCGGAAGGCGGCCAAAAGCGCCAGGCGCTGACTTTCCGACAGACTGGAATCCGTCATGGCGGGCACGATCAGCAGGCCTTCGCGCTGGAAGCCCAGGTCGGCGCTGCGGACGTGCTGCATCTGGGCGAACAGCACTCCGGCGGCGATGATGAACCCGGTGGCCAGGGTGAACTGCAGGACGACCAGGGCCTCGCGCACGCGGGCCCCCGCGCGCCCGCCGCCGGGCGACCGGGCCGAGGCCAGAACCAGGGCGGCCGGATAGCGCGACAGCAGGACGGCCGGATAGAAGCCCGCCACCGCGCCGATGACGACGACCAGTAGCGCCAGAACGGGCAGAACCACGCCATAGGGCAGGGTCAGGGACAGGTCGGCGGCGGCGTTGATCAGCGGCAGTCCCAGCTCCGCCAGGATCAGTCCGACCAGGGCGGCCAGGGCGACCAGCACCATCGCCTCGCCCAGGAACTGTCGGATCAACGCCCCGCGCGAGGCGCCGACCACCTTGCGCATCGCCACTTCACGCGCACGCAGTCCGGCGCGGGCCACGGCCAGGTTCACATAGTTGACGACGGCGATGACCAGGGCCAGCAGACCGACGAGGCCCAGCATGGCGATGGTCTGGCGGCGACTGTCCGAAGCCCGGCCGCCGGGGGCGAGGCGCAGGTCTGCGATCGGCGTCAGCAGATAGCGCAGCGTGTCGGACGGCTTTTCTCCCAGGTCGCCGCCATGGCGCTCGACGAAGGCGGGCAGCTTCTGAGAAAAGGCGCGGGCCTGGGCCGGGGTGTCGAAACGCAGATAGGTCGTAAGGGTGAGCGCGCCGAGGTTGCGCCACATCGCCAGGTCGTCGGGCGTGGGAGCCTTGATCGGCGTCAGGGCGGTGAAGGCGAGCCCGGTGTTGGCGGGCAGATCGCGGAACACGCCCACGACCTTGCGCGGCTGGGCGTCTTCGCCGTCGGACAGGGCGAGGGTGCGGCCGATCGGGTCAGCGGAACCGAAATAACGCCTGGCCGCCGCCTCGCTCAGCAGCAGATTGGCCGGGTCGCGCAGCGCCGTGCGGGCGTCGCCGCGCACCATCTCCAGACGGAAGATGTCGAGGAAGTCGGGGTCGACATGGGCGATGTTTTCGGACGCCGCCACGCCGTTGTGGATGATCTTGCCCGAGGTCAGGATCCGCGTTCCCGTCGCTTCGGGGAAGTCCTCCTGAATCATCTCCAGCAGGCCGCTGGGCGTGTTCGGCATGACGCCGTTGAACGGACTGCCGGGCAGGTTCCACTCGTTCTGGATCTGATAGACGGTCTGATGCTGGGGCAGCCAGGTCTCGAAGCTGGTCTCGAACCGCACATAGAGGCCGAGCAGGATGAAGACGGCGATGCCCATCGCCAGCCCGCCGACGTTCACCGCCGTATACAGCGGGTGGCGGATCAGGCTGCGATAGAGCGACACAAGCGCGAAGCGGTTCATCAACGTGTGCCTCGGGTTCAGGCGGCGCGCGAAGCGGAGGCGACGATCCGGCCGTCCAGCATATCGATGCGGCGCTTGGCCATGTCTGCATGGCTGGGCGAGTGGGTGACCATGACGATGGTGGCTCCTTCGGCGTTCAGCCCGCTCAGGATGTCCATGACCTGTTGGCCGTTCTGGGTGTCGAGGTTGCCGGTAGGCTCGTCCGCCAGGATCAGCTTGGGGGCGCCGACGACGGCGCGGGCGATGGCTGCGCGCTGCTGCTGACCGCCGGACAGCTGATGCGGATAGTGCTGGGCGCGGTGGGCGATGCCGACCTTGTCCATGGCGGCGGCGACGCGGGCGCGCCTATCGGTCTGGCGGTCCTTGCGGTAGATCAGCCCCAGTTCGATGTTTTCGGCGATGGTCAGTTCGTCGATCAGGTTGAAGCTCTGAAAGACGAAGCCCAGAGTCTCGCCGCGGAAGCGGGCCAGGGCCGATTCACTTAAGGTCGCCAAGTCGCGATCGCCGAACAGATAGCGGCCGCCGCTGGGCCGGTCGACGGCGCCCAGGGTGTTCAGCAGGGTGGACTTGCCGCATCCGGACGGGCCCATGATGGCGAGGAATTCGCCCTGGGCGACCTTGAGATCGATGTCATGAAGCGCGGTGGTCTCGACATCGTCGGAGATGTAGCGGCGCTGGATGTTCTCGAGACGGATCACAGGTGGCCCTTTCCACGGATGTTCAGTTTGTCGCCCCTGATGGAGGCGGTGTTGGAGGTGACGATACGGTCGCCGGGCGACAGGCCGGAGAGGATTTCGACCTGCGTCGGATTGCGACGGCCCAATTCGATGGGGCGGCGGCGGGCGTGAGCGCCGTCCTTGTCCAGTACGAAGACGGAGGCCGCGTCGCCCGCGCCTTCCAGCCAGCCGCCGACCGGGGCGACGAGGGCCGATCGCGCGGCGCCGAGGGTGATGCGCAGGTCCAGGGTCTGGCCGCGGTTCAGCCCGTTCGGCGTGCGCCCGTCAAAGGTCAGCTCGACCTTGAAGCGACCTTCGGATACGGCGGGCAGTACCCGCGAGACCGTCAGCGTCGCTCCCTCTGACGTTCGGGCCTTCTGACCTGTGGTGATGCGGCCGAGGTAGTATTCGTCGACGTCGGCTTCCAGTTTCCAGGCGCCCTCGCTGTCGACCTGACCGGCGGGGTCGCCGGCCTTCAGAGCTTGGCCGGGCTGAAGGCTGAAGTTCGTCAGCCGCCCGGCTGTCGGGGCGCGGATCACCAGGGCGTCGAGCCCCGCGCGCACCGCTTCCAGATTGCCCGCCAGTCGTTGGCGCACCTCCGCCAAACGGTTCGCCTGGGCGGCGGTGATGCGGGATTCCGTCGCCTGTCCGGCCTGAAGCTGCTTCAGCCGGTTCTCCTGATAGCCGGCCTCTTCGGCGAAGGAGCGGACGCCGGCCTCGGACAGGAAGCCCCGTTCGTACAGCTGGCGGCGGATGTCATGTTCGCGGCGCGCCCGCAGAAGGTCGTAGCTGGCCTGGTCGATCTGGGCTTCGCGGTCCAGGCGGTTGCGCTGCAGGCCCAGATCCTGCGCCGAGGCGTCGCCCAGCTGGCCGACGATCTGGGCCTCGCGGGTCAGAACCTCCAGCTTCAGCTCGGGGTTGGACAGGACGGCGAGGGGCTGGCCCTCGGCGACCATCACCCCGTCCTCGACCAGAAGCCGTTCGACCTGTCCGCCGGCCAGGGCGCCGACCAGGGTGCTGACGCGCGGCGCCGCGACGGCCCGGACGGGGATGTAGTCGTCGAAGGCGGCGCGCTGGACCACGCCCGTCTCGACATCGGCGGCGGCGATATTGGTCGAGCCGCTCGAGGGCAGCAGACGCCAGGCCGCGCCGCCGACGACGGCCAGTGCGACGACGGCCAGGACCACGCGCCGTCGCCACCACGGCGGGCGCTGTCGCTCCAGGCGGCGGTCCATGGCGGCGGCGCCTGCGGGGCCGGTCGATGAGGTTGCGTGCTTTGCGTGTTCGGACATTATGGTTTCAGTCTCGCCCGGCGCCGCGGAGAAACCTAAGTCCCTATGATCAAAGTTATTTTTGAAGATCAGGAGGGCGGCGTGCGTCCGCGTCCGGCCACAGTGTCCGGCGATGGACAGTCGCAGGGGACGTCAAGAGGCGCTTCGGTTCTGCTGGTGGACGACAATACGGTGGTGGCTCGAGCGATGGAGATCGCCTTCCAGGTGGCGGGCCATCGTCTGGAGTTCGCGCCAGGGCCGCAGGAGGCGCTGTCGCGTCTGGCCTCCGCGCGATACGACGCCGTGCTGCTGGACATGAATTTCGGCCCCGGCGAAACGAGCGGCGAAGAAGGACTGGCCTGTCTGCGGCGGATCATGGCGGATGATCCGACGGCTTGTGTCGTGGTCATCACCGCCCACAGCGGCGTCGGCATCGCGGTGGCGGCCATGCAGGCGGGGGCGCGCGACTTCGTCATGAAGCCCTGGCGCAATCGCGACCTGATCGCCAAGGTCGAGGCCGCGATCGCCCGCCGTGCGCCCATTGAAACGCCGTCGGCGCCGCCCGTCGCGGGCGAGGCCGCTCCGGCGCGATTGCTGGGCGACAGCGCCGCCGTCCAGCGATTGCGCGATCTGATCCGCCGCATCGGCCCGACGTCGGCCAGCGTCGCGGTGGTCGGGCCGTCGGGGGCGGGGCGCACCTTGGCGGCCAGGGCGATCCACGCGGCTTCGCCTCTGGCCGATCAGCCGCTGCGCAAGATCGACCTGCGCGATCCGGCCGCTTGGCGCTTCGATCCGGAAGAGGGGGCGGTCATCCTGCGTCATGCGGAGGCTCTGGACGACGTGGCGCAGTCGCGGCTGCTGGATCAACTGCCCCCGACGCTGCGCTGCTTCAGCCTGCTTTCAGGAACGGCCGGCTTGTCTGCGGCCTTGCGGCGGCGGCTGGCGACGGTCGAGGCGGCGACGCCCTCCCTGGCGGAGCGAGAGGACGACGCCGTCATCTTGGCCCGCCACTTCGCGCGCGAGGCGTCCGAGCGGTTCGGCCGCCCGGCCGCGCAACTGACCCCTGGCGCGGAGGCGGCGATCCGCGCGGCCGCGTGGCCCGACGAGGCGCGCGGTCTGGCCCTGGCGGTCGAGCGCGCGGTGCTGTTGTCGGAGGACGGAAAGATCGAGGCGGCGGCCGTCGTCGCTCCGCTGTCGCCGGTGTCGGATGCGCTGGATACGCCTGCCGACAACGCCTTCGATCTCGGCGACGCCGAGAAGGCGATAATCGCCGCGGCGTTGCGTGAACATCGGCACAATGTCTCTCAGACTGCGGCGGCCCTGGGGTTGAGCCGGGGGGCGCTCTATCGGCGCATGGCCCGTCATGGTCTCTAGGCGGGCGGCGTCAGCGCTCGCCTGCGCGCTCGGCCTGACGGCCAGCGGCGTGGCGGCTGTTCTGGCCTGGCGATCCGGCATGTGGGGCGCGCTGACCGGCGCGGCGCTTGCGGCGGTATGGCTCAGCGTTCTGAATGCGCGGATGTGGGGCAGGCGTCCGCCTGCGTCTGTTGCGGCGGCGTCGCCCGACGAGGGGGAGGCGATGGCGCTGCGGGTGTTGCTGGACGCCGCGCCGACGCCCCTGGTCGGCGTCGAAGGGACGACGGCCAGGGCCTTGAACCGCGCAGCGCGCGACCTTTTCAGCGCCGAAGACCGCATCCTGCCGCCGCCGGCGGCCCTGTTCGATCGCGAGGTCGCCCATTTCCGCCAGTCCGGTCGACGCTGGCGGCTGGATCGCGTCGAACTGGCGTCCGGGGGCGGCGCGTCCTTGGCGGCCCTGATCGACGTGGAGCAGGAAGAACGCGCCGCCGAGGCCCGCGTGACGGCCGAACTGGTCGAGGTGCTGGGCCATGAACTGCTCAACGGCCTGGCGCCGATCGCCTCGCTCTCGGAAAGCGCTCTCGACGTTCTGGACGGGGCGCACGACGATCCGGATTTGCTGCGCGAAATCCTGGGCGTCCTGGCGCGCCGCGCCGACGGGCTGCAGCGGTTCGCCGAGGCCTATCGCACGCTGGCTCGCCTGCCGGAGCCGATCCGGCGGCCTGTGTCCGTGCGCGAGATGGCGGACGATCTGGCGCGCCTGTTCGCGAGCCGCTGGCCGGCAGCGACCCTGCATGTGGATGCGCAGGAAGACCTGTCCTGGGCTCTGGACCGGGATCAGATGCATCAGGCGGTGTGGGCGCTGCTTCAGAACGCCGCCGAGGCGACACAGGTTGACGGCGCGCCGTCCGGCGCGGTTCGGCTATCGGTCAAGCGGGCCGACGAGACGCTGGTGATCGAGGTCGTAGACGACGGCCCCGGCGTATCGTCGGCCGACGCCGAACGCATCTTCCGTCCCTTCGTGACCACCAAGCCGAACGGCTCGGGCATCGGCCTCAGCCTGGCCCGCCAGATCGCCCACGCCCACGGCGGCGCCCTGACCCTGGAGCGGACTCCGGCGACCGTGTTCCGGCTCAGCCTGCCGTAGCGGTGCGCCTCGCCGTCATGCGCTACTCCATGATCTCGGGGGACTTTCCTGACTGCCGTTCGAACAGGCGCCGATAGTGGCCGTCGCCGGTCTGGAGCAGGTCGTCGTGGGTTCCGTCTTCGACGATCTCGCCACCTGAGAAGACCAGGATGCGGTCCAGCGCCCGGACGGTCGACAGCCGGTGGGCGATGACGATGGCGGTGCGGCCGATCAGCAGCCGTTCCATCGCCTCCTGGATCGCCGCCTCGCTCTCGGAATCCAGGCTGGACGTCGCCTCATCCAGGATCAGGATCGGCGCATCCGCCAGGAAGGCCCGCGCGATGGCCACGCGCTGACGTTCGCCGCCGGACAGCTTGACGCCACGCTCGCCCACCAGGGTCTGATAGCCCTTCGGCAGGCGGGCGATGAAGTCGTGCGCATTGGCGAGGCGGGCGGCCCGCTCGATGTCTTCGGGCGTGGCGCCGGGACGGCCATAACCGATGTTGTCCGCGATCGACCGATGGAAGAGGATCGGCTCCTGCGGCACAATCGCGACCTGGCGACGCAGGGACGCCTGGGTTGCGTGGGCCACGTCCTGTCCGTCGATCGTCACACGGCCTGCATCGACGTCATAGAGCCGCTGGACCAGCTTGACGAAGCTGGTCTTGCCCGAGCCTGAGCGTCCTACCAGTCCGACGCGCTGGCCCGCCGGAATGGCGACGTCGAGGTTTCGGAACAACGGTCTTTCCTGTCCGGCGTAGTGGAAGGTGACGGCGTCGAAGCGGATGCCGCCGTGCTTGACCTGGATCGGCTGCGCATCGGCATGGTCGGGGACGCCCAACTGCTCCTGATGAAGCTGAACCAGCTCCTCCATCTCATTCACCGAACGCTGAAGCTGGTGAATGTGCATGCCGATGTCGCGCAGATAGCCGTTCAGGACCAGATAGCTGGTGATGACATAGGCCATGTCGCCGGCGCTGGCCTGGCCGCGCATCCACAGCCACAGCGCCACGCCCGTGACCGCCAGCCGGATCAGCCACAGAAGCGCGATCTGCCCCGAGCCGGCCCAGGTGAAGGCCATCCAGGTGCGGTGCGTCCGCTTGCGCCACTTGGCGACGGTCTTCGCCAGCAGGGCTTCCTCGCGCGCCTCGCCGCCGAAGGCCTTGACCACGGCGTTGGCGCCGATGGCGTCGGCCAGCACGCCGCCGATCCGGGTGTCCCACTGGTTCGACAGCCGCGCGGTCGGCGCGAGCACCTGCGTCGCCAGACCGACGGTCAGAGCGATATAGGCGATCGCGCCGACGCCCATCACGAGGCCCAGGAGCGGCCAGTGCAGCGCCAGCAGAATGACCGTCCCCGCCAGCACCGTCAGCGACGGCAGAAGCGAGAGCAGCAGTACGTCGTTCAGCGTGTCGAGCGCCCACATGCCCCGCGTGATCCGTCGGACGGTCGAGCCCGAGAAGGCGTTGGCGTGCCAGTCGGTCGACAGTCGCTGGACGCGGGCGAAGCCTTCCTGCGTCACGTCCTGCATCATCTTCAGCGTCAGGGGCGTGATCGCCCACCAGCCGAGGTGTCGCAGCACGACCATCGCGGCGCCCAGGGCGGTGATGACGGCGAAGGCCGCCCAGGCGGCGCCGACGTCGCCGCGGCCCGCCGCGTCGATGATGCGCCCGGCGTAGAGCGGGGCGAAGACTTCCGTGAGGGTCGCCAGCAGCATCGCCCCGGCGCAGGCGACGGCCAGCCATGGGGTTCGGCGCCACAGGCGGAAGGTGAAGGCGAGCACCTTGCGCAGCACGGACGCGCGCAGGCGCGCGTCGGCGTCATCATAGTCGGTCATGAAAGAGCAACCGCGCAGATCCGCGCGGTCCTTGTGTCAGCAATGATCAGGGGAACGGCTCAGCACTGAGCCGAAAGGGACGTCAGCGGCCGTGGCGGCCGAAGACCATCGGGAGCCCGCAGGCGGGCGTGGTCTTGTCGATCATCGTGCCCTCCTTTTCCCTGGAACAGCTGGACGCTTCACAAGTAGCAGGTCCAGATTTCGACGACAATGCTTTCCGGCGCCCTGACCTGACGTCGGTTTTTCAGCGTAGCGGGCGGCAGCGCCTCCCAGGCGCTACCGCTCTGAATCGGTGCGTTTAGCGCCGTCCGGAACCGCCCAGATGGTTCGACAGGAACAGGGCGTTGATCAGCAGACGCTCCGTCCCCAGCCAGTATTTGCGGTGGGCCGGGTCGTCGGCGAACAGGACGACGTTGCCCGCCCCGATCGGGTTCACCTGAGCCCAGACCGAGCCCGCCGCCCTGGCGCGCAGGGCTTCGGGCAGGTAGCCGTTGACCTGCGGGCTGGCCTCGATCCGCACCACATTGGCGAAGGGATCGGACACGGGCGCCAGAACCACGTCCGTCTCCTTGTTCACGAACAGGTCGCGGCGCGACAGGCCGAAGGCCAGCGGGTGGCTGATGTCGACGTCGGCCGACAGGGCGTTGCCCGCCGTGCGCTGCTCGCCCTGGATCGCGCTGCGGTCGGCGTAGTCGCGGCGCTCGACCTCGGTCTTCTTCTCATCTTCGGAAGCGGCCTGCGGAGCCAAGCCGTTGGCGGCGGCCCAGCGTACGGCGCTGCCGAACACCACCAGAGAGCCGCCCGCGCGCACCCAGGCCTTTAGAGCGTCGACCGTCGGCTGGCTCAGGTTGTCGTAGCGCCCACCCGACAGGACGATGCTGTCATAGTCGCCCAGCGGCACGCGGCCCAGTTGCGACGGGTCCAGCCGCGTCGCCGGATAGTTCAGCCGCTCGCTGAGGGCGAACCAGGTGGCGCCGATCTCGGTCGCGTTGACGCCCTCGCCCATGACCAGGGCGATGCGCGGCGCCCGCACGACTTTCACGTTGTCGCTGCCCAGATCGACGCCGGCGACGCTCTGGCCGGTCGAGACGGCGTGGGCGACCACGCCCGCCTCGCGCGCGGCCGTGTCGACGGCGGCGCGCAGGGCGGCGGCGTCCAGCGGCTGGCCCGCCGTGGTCACGACCAGGGAGCCGCGCCCGAAGGCGCTGTCGCCCGCCGCCGTCTTTGCGGTCAGCGGCTCGAACGCCGCGCGGACGCGAACGTTCTGACGCAGCAGGGTGGCCAGCACGCGCGGCGCGTTCAGGTCGCGCCAGTCGACGACATAGGCGTAGGCGTCCTGCGGCCCGCTGACGCCGCCGGTTGCGATGGGCGCTTCGGTCACGGCGGACCCGTGGGCGGGGACGCGGCGCAGGCCGTCGCTCTTCAGCCCATAGGCCAGGGCGACTGAATAGGAGGTGCTGCCGTAGACGCTGCCCTTGGTCGGGGGCGTCCGGTCGAAGATGGAGTGGACCAGGCGGAACTGCGGCTGAGCCGAGGGCACGACATAGGCGCTGCCCGGCTCATAGGCGCGGCCGTTCTGCGTCACCCGCTCGGTCAGCGGGTGGACCTGGATGTGGTGGGCCAGCAGCAGGTCCAGCGTCTGGCGCGTCAGACCCGGATCGGCCGCATCGCCGAAGACGAAGGCCTGGCTGGAATGGCGGCGCCCCTGCTCGACGGCCGAGCGGAAGAAGTCGCGCTGGAAGGCCTGCAATCCGGCGCGCTCGGCCACTGCGCCTCGGATGGTGGCCAGGCCGACGTTGGTCTGGTTGCGGATGGTGAAGGGGAAGGTCAGCGGGCCGTTGGCCGTGTCCTGCACCAGCCCGCGCGAACTGGCCTGTTCGACCGTCACCCCGACCCCGCCATGGAAGTCTGGATAGGTCGAGCCGTAGACCGGCGAGAAGTTGTCGAAGACCTCGCGCGTGTAATAGAGCGAGCCGAGGCTATCGAGCGCCTGGGCGTGATACTTGGCCAGCGTCACGTTCCATTCGTAGCTGGCGCGCGGCAGCAGGGGGCTTTCCATGCTGGCGGGCGAGGGCTCGAAATAATAGGTGCTGCCCGCGCCCATTTCGTGGAAGTCGATCTGGATGTGGGGCCGCCAGCGGTGGAAGGCCTCCAGCTTGGCGCGGGTCTCTTTCTGAGTCACCGCCAGCCAGTCGCGGTTCAGGTCGGTGAAATAGTGGTTGGTGCGTCCGGCGGGCCAGGCCTCGACGTGTTCCTTGTCCTGCGGGTCGGCGACGGCGGGCTGGTTCTTCCAGGCGTTGTGCCAGTTGGCGGCGCGGTCGCGGCCGTCGGGGTTCTGGGCCGGGTCGATGACGACCACGGCCTTGTCCAGCCAGTCCAGCACCTCGGGCGAGCGCCCGGCGGCCAGGTAGTAGGCGGTCAGCAGGGCCGCCTCGCCGCTGGACGTCTCATTGCCGTGGACGCTGTAGAACAGGCCGACCACGACCGGGGCGTCGGCCGTGGCGGCCGGGCCGCCGGGATCGCCCGCCGCGATATGGGCGCGCTGGATCTGGTCGATCCGGCCCTGATTGGCGCCCGAGGTGATGACCACGGACAGCAGGGGCCGCTCTTCATAGCTGCGGCCGATCTCCTCGACCGTGACCCGGTCCGACAGGCGGGCCAGCTCGCGCAGATAGTCCACGATGCGGTCGTGGCGGGTGTAGTGGGTTCCGATCGGATAGCCGAGGAAAGCTTCCGGCGTCGGAATGGCGGGGTCGAAATCCCCAGCCGCCGCCTGAGGGAAGAAATAGGCGCTCTGTGCGACGGCGGGCGTCGGTACGGACAGCGCTGTTGCACTGAACAGAACAGCCAGAGCGGCGCCTGCGGCCAGTTTGCGGCGGGTGAACAGGGAAGGGGCGGCTCTGGCGTTCATTGTGGTGATCTCAATCAGAAGCGGACGTCGAAGCCGACGCGGAAATAGCGTCCACGCAGATCGTACTGGCCGAAGTCATAGGGGGCGCGCACGCCGGGGAAGGAGGCGTCGTGCGGCGGCGCTTCGTCCAGCAGGTTCTCGATCTTGGCGTAGAGCGTCACGCGTTCCAGCCCGGACCACGCCGCATACAGATCGAATTGGTGATAGGCGTCCACGCGCGATTGTCCCCCGACAACAGGCACCTGATCATAGCCTGAGGTGTAATACCAGGTCAGGTTGGCGTCGAAGACGTCGCGGTTCCAGGCTAGGCGCGTCGTGGCTTTGTGCGCCGGCAGGGTCGCGCCCCGGTTCGATCCGGCGTAGTCCAGCAGCGGCCCGCCCGCAGCGTTCGGCCGCTTGTATTCCAGCAGGTGCGTATAGGTGCTGGAGGCGGTGAACGTCCCCCAGCCATCGGTGCGCCAGCGCTGGCTGAAGTCCACATCGATGCCTGAGGTCTCGAGCGCCGACAGGTTGCGATAGCGGTTGTAGACGGCCTGCAGCTTGCCGCGCGGGTCGCGGATGACGTCGGCGGGGTTGTTGCCCTGGACGATGGCGGTGGTGTTTCCCGTGCCGATCAGGTTGTCGAGCTTGATCTGATACCAGTCGATGCTCAGCGCCGTGTCACGCGTCGGGGTGAAGACGACGCCCAGATTGTAGGAGCGGGTCTTTTCCGGCTCCAGATTGGTGTTGCCGACGGTGAAGAAGGTCGGGCTCTGGCGTGAATTGGGCAGGTCGGGGTCATAGGGGTCGATGACCGAGCCGTAGGAGATCATGGTCGAGGCCGAGTTCTCCGACAGCGACGGCGCCCGGAAGCCGCGCGAAGCCGAGGCCCGCAGCGCCAGCCAGTCCAGCGGCTTCCATCGCACGCCCGCCTTGGGCGAGAAGGCGCTGCCGAAGTCGCTGTATTCATCGGCTCGCGCGGCGACCTGAATGTCGAGGTTGCTCAGGACCGGAATGTTGAACTCGGCATAGGCGGCCCAGACGTCGCGTTCGCCGTCCACGGCGGCGATGGCGGGGCGGATCTGCAGCCCGGCGTCGATCTGCCACGGATTGCTTGAGACCAGGCTCTCGTGCCGGAACTCGACCCCGGCGGCGTAGCCGATCTGACCGGCGGGCAGGTTGAACAGCTCGCCCGAGATCTTGAAGTCGGCCCCATAGAGGCGCGATTCCGCCGGACGCAGGGTCGACAGGCGGATGCCGTCCAGCACGGCCTGCGGCGTGGCACCGGGCTCATGCAGGTTCAGCGTGCCGTTCGCCAGGGCGTCGGCCAGGTTCCAGCGATGGGCGAAGCCGCCCGACACCGTCTCGCGCTCGTCGCTGCCCGAGGCGAAGACGGCGGCCTCCCAGTCGAAGCGGTCATGGCGGCCGCGCACGCCGCCCAGCGCACGATAGGACTTCGACTCATTGGTCTTCAGCGTCCGGCCCAGATCGAAGAAGGTGTATTCGATCGGCGTGGCGACGCCGTAGGGATTGTAGGGGTTGTTGGCAGGCAGCAGGTTGGACACCGGCTCGGCCAGACCGGTCTGGGCGTTCAGCGCGAACCGCCCGCCTTCCAGCGTGAAGAAGGGGCTGGAGCCGAACAGGGACGCCCCCTCGACATAGGAATAGAGCACCTCGCCGAAGGCCTCGATCTGCGGCGTCAGGCGCTTGGTCCCGAACAGATAGGCCTGATAGCGGTCGGTCGAGGGGATCAGCGTCGTGTGCGGCGCCAGATTGATGGCGCAGGTGTCGCCGGCCAGGCCGTCGATCGGGGCGCTGGCGGTCAGCACCATGCCCTCGGGGCACTGGCCCTGGGCGTCGAGGAGGGGCACGGACTTGCCGTCGACCAAGAAGCGCGCTCCCTTGGCCGACCAGCCGTTCCAGCGGCCGCCGGGCAGGTCGGTGTAGATGCCCGATTTGGTCAGGTCGCGCTGGTCCTGATCCAGCCGGTTGCGAGTATAGGCCTCCAGCGACAGCAGGATGTTGTAGCCGTCCGTCTCCAGATCGCCGTGGCCTGCGACCAGTTTGGCGGTCGAGGTCTCCAGGCCGCCCTGACCGGCGACGCCATAGCTGGCGCCGAACTCCAGACCCTGGAAATTCTGGCGGGTGATGATGTTGGTGACGCCTGCCACCGCGTCCGAGCCATAGACGGCCGAGGCGCCGTCCTTCAGCACCTCCAGCCGCTGGGTCGCGACCATCGGCAGGGCGTTCAGATTGACGAAGGTGTCCGACAGGCCGCCGCCGGGGAAGCCGTAGTTGGCCACGCGCCGCCCGTTCAGCAGCACCAGGGTGTTCTTCTGCGACAGGCCGCGCAGGCCGATGCCCGCCGCGCCGGACGACCAGCCGCTGTTCTGGGTCTCGTTCGAGCCGTTGCCGGTATTGGCCGAGATCGAGCGCAGCAGGTCCGCCGTGGTCGACTTGCCCGAGCTTTCCAGCTCTTCGCGCCCGATCACCTGGACCGGGTTGAAGCCCTCGGTGTTGGCGCGGCGGATGTTGGAGCCTGTCACGACGACATCCGAGACGGAGTAGGCCGACGTCGTTGCGGATTGATCTGTTAGATTTTCAGAGGATTCCGCGTGTGCGGCACTGCACGCTCCAGCGGCTGAGAAGAAGGCGAGAACGGTCAGGGATGGCCTGATCATGGAAATGCTGCACCGCAATAAAAGTCACAATTGGGCGCGCAATAAGGCACGTGAGCGGCGCGTTTTTAATGTAGAATTTCTAATTTCATGACGAGTTTTTGTGGCCGAGATCGCACGGCGGCGCGGTCCGCCGGTCCGGGCGTGCAAGCCCTGGTCACGCGATGGAAAAAGGCGGGTTGTCATCGATTATGAACAGTGTTTAATTATCTTCGCGCCATGCGTTGCGGCGTTAGTCGATCCCTGTCTCCTGTCGAGAAACGAGTCTCGTATGCAATCCTCAAAGACCATCGCCGCCATGTGTCTCGCTGCGTTCGCCGTGGCCGCGGCGCTGCCGGCTTCGGCTCAGTCGCTGATCGAAATTCAGGATGTGGACCGTGACAATGTCCTGACGGGAACGCCGGCCGCCTTTGTCGTCGCCTTCCCTGAGGCTCAACGGAACGAGGCGGTGCGAAAGGTCGGCGACGACGTCTACAGCTTTGTGCCGCTGGCCTTCATCCCGCTGTCCGACACGCGCGTCGCCCTGGTGAGCACGGGAGCCAACGAATGCACGGGGCAGGCCTGCAGCGGCATGAACGCGGTCCACTATCTCGACCATGACGCGGGCGCGCCGCGCTACCCTTATATGCTTCAGGGCGAGTGGCTGGATGTCGGCGCGGCGGGCGTGGTCGGCAACCCGGCTCTGCGATGGGGCTGGACGAAGGCGATCGCGGCCAATCCGGTCCTCTATACCGAGGCTGGCGGCGTGTGGCAGGGGCGCGGGTGCGGCTATGCCGAACTGACGGAGTTGACCCCGTCCGGCCCGGTGCGGATCGCGCGCATCCAGACCTATTTCTCGGACGCCAGCGCCGATGACGGCGAGGCGGGCGTCGACGGGGTGATCACGGCCGCCGACCAGGGCCGCAGCTTCACGGTGTCCTACACCGGCTCCGCCAGTTTCAAAGAGACCTACACGCGCGGCGCCGACGGCCAGTTTCGACTGGACGGCCAGAGCCGCGTTCCCAGCTGCTAAGACGACATCAGCGTCGCCGCGGCGACGCCAGAGACCAAGGAGGTCTGCGTGCGTATTTTCATGATGAGCCTGACTGCGGCCGCTTCCCTGGCGGCGACGGGCGCCTTCGCTCAAAGCGCCGTCTGCACGTCGCTGGACAAGGGCGATCTGTCCATCGGCCAGACGCTGTCGCAGGCGCAACAGCAGCAGCTTCGCGAGCAGGCGCCCGTGGGCGCGCTGCATTGCGGCCGGACGGGCTGTACTGCCGCGGCGTCGGATGGGGTGAGCTACAGCTGGCGGCGCGACGGCCGGATCGTCGGCAAGACGATCGAAATGTCCGCGCAGGCGACCCTGCCGGGCTGGCGCGGCGAGATCGATCAGGCGTTCGCCGATCGCCTGGGTCAGGCGACGTGCACGCGCTTCACCGTGTTTGACGATGAACTCGACGGCGGCCGTTCGATGAAGAGCGCGCCGTTTGCGACGTCGCAAGGGCAGACGATCACCGCCAGCCTCTTCGGGCGCGGAACCCCTGAAGAGCCGCTGACGATCGAGATGCGCGCCGTGGATCAATAAGTCCTGCCCCTGGGGGAGGATCTGTCGCTTAAGCGTCGAAGGAAATTTGCATGACCCTGAGAACCTTGCTCGCGTTCGCCTTGGCCGCGACGCTCGCCGCCTGCTCGCAGGCCGAAGAGGGGGCTGCCGTCGCGCCGACCCCGGCTGAAGCCGATGCCCCGGCGTCGTCCGCAGCGCCGGCAACTGCGCCTGACCGGAACGGCGAGGCGCCGCCGCTGTCGGTCTATGTCGGCAAGCATCCGACCGAGCCGGTGCAGGGCGTCACCTTCTTCCAGCATCCGGACGTGCGCGCGGCCATGGTCGCCTCGGGCGTGGATCGCGACATCCAGAAGTCCATCGTCTTCGACGGCAACGTCGTGGGCGTGGTGACGGAGACGCGCGGGCGGCTGTTGCTTCACGGCTATGATCCGGCGGGCGCGGGGTCGACCAACTGGGCCATTCTGATGATCCCGGACGGCAGCAAGGCGGCGGTCTGCTACTCCACCGGCATCGTCGGTTATGAGAAGGGCGCCGACTGGTATTTCGAGGGCGATGTGGCCTTCACCCTCTACACGCCCTGTCCCTCCGAGGAAGGCGATATGGAATCCCTGAGCAACTGGCCGATCGGCCCCATTCCGGGCTGAGGCCGGGAAAGGCGCGTGTGCACTGACAAGAGGCATCTGATGGCGCTTCGTCGTTTCGCGAGCGGGTTGGTTGCGACGCTGGTCATGAGTGCGGCCGGCGTCGCCGCAGCTCAACCCGCCGGGGCCGACGAAGAGGCCGCCCGGGCCGCCCTGAAGGAATGGATGGCGGCCAGCCCCGAGTACGCGAAGCTCCAGTACGACCTGGTCAAGGCTCAGGCTGGCCTGGCTGTTCGTATCGAGCGATTGGTCATGATCGGGCTGCTGTGTGAGCGGCTGTCGGAGGACGACAGTCGCCTGATCATCGACAACGCCCGCGAAGAGATGGCGTTCGGCCAGTCCGTGCTGTCCGAAGCGCAGCAGGCGGATTTCGCCCTCTACTACGAAGGGCTGCGACAGGGCGCGCTGGTCGCCGCCGCGCCTGACCCGCCTCGTCCCGAAACGTGCGAGGACTTCGCCAAGCCGGGCGGAACCCTGGTCAAGTTGCTGACCTGGACCGGGCGACGACAGTTCATCAGCCCAGGCGTTCTCGCCAGCCCGAGGACCATCCCTTAAAGGCCGCGCGGATCATCGCGACGGGTCCGGCAGACGCACCGCCTGGAAGTAGGTTCCCGAGAGCGTGCCGCCCGCACCGCAATAGGGGACGCTGTCGGCGCCGTTCTCGATCGTCTCCTTGACGACAAGCGTCGCGCCCTGGGCCTTCACGTTCAGCGACCAGGCGGCGGCGCCGCTGATGTCGTCAAAGCGGGCTTCGTCTTCGTCGATCCAGTCGCCGCTGCCGTCGACCTCGCAGGACCAGCCATCGCCGCGCGGGTCGGCGGCCGTGGCCGTGAACGTCAGGACGCCGGTCGCCCATTGGTTGACGACGATCTCGCCGTTGAGATTGCGCCAGCGGCCGACCACGCTGATCAGCGGGTCATTGCCCAGATCGGTCAGGAATGCTTCACGCCGCGTCAGTTGATCGGTCAGTTCTTCGATCAGGTCGGCGCCCGTCAGCCGCGCGCCGACCGCGTTGCGGGCCGCAAGAAAGGCGCGCTGGTCGCGACGAAGCGCCTCGGCGCTAGCGGCGTCATAGCCCCTGATCGCCGTTCCATAGTGTTCAGCGATCTTGGCGTCCAATGCGGTGAGGGCCGGGGTCGAGCAGATGGCGGTCTCGACCGGACCGGAGGCGCGTCGGCAGTCAGCGCTTTCGGCGGCCGCAGGCTGAGCGACCGAGGCCGTCAGGGCGGCGCCGAGAAGCAGGACGGCGGTCGAAGCGGACGACGGGAAGCGAAGCGCGGTCATGGGAAGCCTCAAGGCGGATGCGGGAGGGCGCGAAAGCACCCTGTCGGGCGCAATTCATATCCTTAAATGAGCATCGATCAATAAAAAACGAAAACTGACGTTTCTTCCCGCTCTCTGCACAGCTTCTGCTATGCAGGGTTAATGGGAAGGCGATCGGATCATACGCGGCAGGAGCTGGAGCGGCTTTTCGTGGTCGAAGGCCACAAGCACATGGCCGAGGTGGGCTTTGCGCGCTTCTCGGCGCGCGAGGTGGCCAAGCGCGTCGGCTATTCGATCGGCACCCTCTACAATGTGTTCGGTACGCTGGATCAGCTGCTGATCGCCATCAACACGCGAACCTTCCAGCTCTGGGCGGAAGAGGTGCGTCAGGCGCTGGAAGGCAGCGGCCCAGACCGTATCCGATGCCTGGTCGAAGCCTATTTCGGCTTCGCGCGCGCCAATCCTCATAGCTGGTGCGCCATCTATGAGCACCATTTGCCCCCGGACGTGGCCCTGACCGACGAACAGAACCAGCGTCGCGGCGACCTGACCCAGATCATCGTCAACGAGGTGACGGCGGTTTTGCCGGCGAAGGCGCAGGCCGGCGCGCCGCGTCTGGCGCGTTCTCTGATCGCTGTGGTCCACGGCCACTGCGTCTTCGACCTGAACGGCAGCTTCGCCCTGATGAGCATCGAAGAGCCTATCGAACTGGCGCTGGAACGTGTCCGTGAAAGCCTGTCTCAGGCCGGTGCGGCCTAGCGACCGCCCGATGGGCTGCGGTGTTGGATGCGGTCTTCACGAAACTGGCGCGAGACGGTGAGCATTTGTCGTCTCGCCGGCCAAACTCTTGAGACAGCCCTAAACGCGAAGGCGTATCGATGTCGGCGGACGGCTCATGGCTTCGAGGCCGCCAGCGGTCTGAAGCCCTAGTGTTCGATAGACTGTACGCCTGACGCGATTTGAAAGATAGGCTGTGCGGCGAGCGAATTTCGCGGTTCTGCCGTTGCAGCTTCATTCGCCCGTGATCGCCGCGTCGCGCCCGCGACATTCAGCGTCTTTAGGTCTGCCCTGCTTTCTCAGGGGGTAAGACCATGAAGCCGATCAGCCTCAAGCGTGGATTTCTGGCGGGCGCCGCCGTCGCGGGCCTGATGGCGGTGGGCGCCGCCCATGCCCAGAGCGTTTCGTCGGGCGAGGCGACGACCGCCGTCGACGACATCGTGGTGACGGCCCAGCTGCGCGCCCAGGATCCGATCGAGGTGCCCTTCGCCCTGACGGCCTACAGCGGCGACTTCCTGGAAAACCTGGGCGTGCAGGAGTTCGACCAGCTCTCAGCCTTTGTGCCGGGCTTCCTGGTGCAGAACCAGTCGCCGAACAATCCGGGCTTCGTGATGCGCGGCATCACCTCGGACTCGGGCGCCGCCACCGCTGAGCCGCGCGTGTCGGTGTTCCAGGACGGGGTGTCGATCTCCAAGTCGCGCGGCTCCTATGTCGAACTGTTCGACATGGAGCGGGTCGAGGTCGCCAAGGGGCCGCAGTCGACCCTCTATGGCCGCGGCGCCCTGATCGGCGCGGTCAATCTGGTGCAGAACCGCGCCCGTCCGGGCCAGTTCGACGCCGGCGCCCGCATCGAGGCGGGCGACCTGGACTATCGCGCGGTCGAGGGTTTCGTGAACGCGCCCGTCGGCGAGACCGGCGCCCTGCGCCTGGCGGCGCGGATGAAGACGCGCGGCGGCACGGTCGAGAACCTGCTGGGCGGCGAGGATTACAACTCGATCGAGACCAAGGCGCTGCGCCTGTCGGGCGCCTGGGCGCCGACCGACAATCTGCGCGCCGATCTGATCGCCAACTATCAGACGGATTCGGCCAGCGGCACCTCGTTCAAGTCGATCGCCTATGATCCGTTCGATCCGAGGACGGGCGCCTCCCTGGGCGGGCGTGCGCCTTGGGACGGGGCGGCACTGACGCCGGGCGCGGACTTTGACGGCGGCGTCGACCTGGGCCTGGATCGTGAGGTCTGGGGCGTGACGGGCCTGGTGAAGTGGGATCTGTCGCCGTCCCTGACGCTGAACTCGACCACGGCCTATCGTCAGTTCGACTCGACCGAGGTGTTCGATCCGGACGGCACGTCGCTGCCGCTGCTGACGGCGGCCGAGCACGCCTATGGCGAACAGTGGAGCCAGGAGTTCCGACTGAACTTCGACAACGGCGGCCGCTTCTCGGGTTTCGTCGGCGCGGGTTATTTCAATGAGGAAGGCTTCCAGCGGATGCCGACCCAGTTCCACGAGCGTCTGGCTCTGCTGCAACTGGCGACGCCGCTGGGCGACCAGCGATTGAAGATGGTCTACGCCGCGCCGACGCCGTTGCTGATGGGCGGCATCCTGCAGTCCATGCTGCCCGCTGCGGCGCATCCGCTGATCCCCGGCATCGTCGGCAATCTGAAGCCCGCCCACATCGAGACGGCGACCAACCGGGCCGACCTGACCTCCTATGACCTGTTCGGCGACCTGACCTTCAAGGCGACCGATCGTCTGGAGTTCTCGGGCGGGGTGCGCTGGACGCGCGACGACAAGACGACGGGCTATTCGGCGGCGGTGCTGAACGGCCGCTCCATCGCCGGCGGCCTGGTGGCGGTGCAGACCCTCGGCGCTCAGGCGCAAAGCCTGGCCCTGGCCGGCGACCTGGCCGGCGCCCAGCGGCTGCAGCAGCAGATCACGGCCATCCTGACGGGCCTGGCGACGCCGGGCGCGGCCAACCTGCCCGCAGCTTCGGGCTTGCCGCTGTTCGCTCTGACCGCCCAGCCGACTGCTGGTAACGGCGACCTGATCCAGGCGGATCACGAGGACGACGGCTTCACCTGGCGTCTGACGGCGCGCTACGCCCTATCGGACGACGCCAGCCTCTACGCCAACTATGCGCGCGGCCGTCGCCCCGAGGTGCTGGAGGTGCGCGGCCCGTCCGTGCCGCTGGGCGCACCGACCTTCGAGGTGATCCCCGCCGAGACCGTCAATAGCTTCGAGGTCGGCTACAAGACGGCGCTCATGGATCGTCGCCTGCGCCTGGACGGGGCGGTGTTCCACTACGCCTACGACAACTTCCAGACGACCGAGCAGGACGGCACTCGCTTCGTCACCGTCAATGCGGGCAAGGCCAACGCCTATGGGTTTGAGGGCCAGGTCGCCTTCGCCGCGACGCCGACTTTCGATCTGTTCGGCACCTACGGCTACAACCACTCGCGCTTCGACGGGGGCGCACGCGACGGCAACCGCTTCCGTCTGTCGCCGGACCACATGGCCTCGATCGGGGCGACCTGGCGTCTGCCGGTCGAGGCCGGGACCATCGAGGTCCAGCCGACCTACACCTGGCAGTCCAAGGTCTTCTTCGATGACGACAACGACCGCCCGGAGCTGCAGACCGGCAACTTCGTCGCCGACACGGTGCAGGACGAGTACCAGGACGGCTACGGCCTGCTGAACCTGCGGGTGCGCTACGCCCCGTCGTCGGGGAACTGGGGCGTCGAGGCCTTCGGCGACAACATCCTGGACGAGGAATACATCAAGGACGCGGGCAACACCGGCGATGCGCTGGGCCTGCCGACCTTCATCGCCGGACGAGGCGCCAGCTACGGCGTCGCCTTCACCCTGCGCTACTGAGGATCAGAGCCATGACCATGAACCGTCGTGGCCTTCTGGGCCTGTTCGGCGCGGGCGCGGCGGCGGGCTGCGCCACGGTCCCGACGGCCGAAGGCGTCGCTGTCGACTTCGCCCACGGCGTGGCCTCGGGCGATCCGGCGACCGATCGGGTGATCCTGTGGACGCGTGTCACCCCGGCGGACGGTCATGTCGGGCCGGTCTCGGTCGCCTGGCGCGTGCTGGACGGGCAGGGCGACCGCGTCGTCGCCTCGGGCCGGTTCGAGACGGGGCCTGAACGCGACTATACGGTCAAGGTCGACGCGGCGGGCCTGCGCCCCGGCCGCGACTATCGCTACGACTTCGCTGTGGGCGAGACGCGCTCGCCCATGGGCCGCACCCGCACTCTGGCGGCGGAGGGCGTTGCGCCGGTCAATCTGGCGGTGGTGTCGTGCCAGTTGCACCCCGGCGGCCTGTTCAACGCCTATGAGTCGATCGCCGCCCTGCCGACCCTCGACGCCGTGGTCCACCTGGGCGACTACATCTACGAATACGGGGCGGATTCCGATGCCTATGGCATGGCGACGGGGCCGAAGCTGGGTCGCGTGCCCGAACCGGCGCACGAGATCGTCTCCCTGGCCGACTATCGGCTGCGCCACGCCCAGTACAAGCGCGACGCCGACCTTCAGGCCGCCCATGCCCGCGCGCCCTTCATCTGCGTCTGGGACGATCACGAAACGGCCAACGACGCCTGGCTGCACGGCGCCGAGAACCATCAGCCCGAGACCGAAGGCGACTTCGCCCAACGCAAGGCGGCGGCGCTGAAGGCCTATTACGAGTGGATGCCGATCCGCGAAGCCGCGCCCGGCGCGCTGAAGGAGGCGATCCACCGCAGCTTCCACTTCGGCGATCTGGCCAGCCTGATGATGGTCGAGACCCGCCTGACCGGCCGCACCGAACCGCTGGCCTATGACAGGGATCTGACCGCCAAGGACGGCCCCGACGGCGAGCCGGTGCTGGACCTGGACGCCTTCCGCGCCAAGCTGAACGATCCTGCCCGCGATCTGATGGGCGCCGAGCAGCGCGACTGGCTGAAGCGCGAACTGGCCGCTTCCAAGGCCAAGGGCCGTCCGTGGCAGGTGCTGGGCAATCAGGTCGTCATGGCGCGCGTGGCCGGTCCCGACGTGTCGCGCACCCTGACCGAGGCTCAGGTTCAGGGGCTGATGGCCCAAATCCCCGAAGCCTATCGCGACCAGTTCGAACAGGCCCTGTTCCTGTTCAAGATGGGCCTGCCGTTCAACCTCGACGCCTGGGACGGTTATCCGGCCGGGCGCGAACGGCTCTACGCCGCCTTCGCCGAGGCGGGGGTGCAGCCCATCGTCCTGGCCGGCGACAGCCACGCCTTCTGGGTCAATGAGCTGAAGGACGCGGACGGCGCGCGCCGGGCGGTCGAGTTCGGGACCAGCGCGGTCTCCAGCCCCTCGATCGGCGACGCCATCGGCGGCTTCCCCCTGGGCGCGGCGCTGATGCAGGCCAATGACGAGGTGCGCTTCTGCGACCAGTCGGCCAAGGGCTTCATCCTTTTGACCCTGACCGAGAACCGGGCCGAGGCGTCCCTGATGCAGGTCTCGACCATCTTCGCCAAGCCGTTCGAGGTCACGACGTTGAAGCGGGTCGGCGTGAGCCGCGCCGATGGGACGATCACGGGCGTCTGATCACTGTCGGCCCCCCGCGCAACGGTTTCCTCGCGGGCGGATTAATCGCCCATGCGCGGCGAACTGAAGACCTATCAGGCCAAACGGCGTTTCGAGCAGACGCCGGAACCCAAGGGCGCCAAGCGGGCCGGAGACGGCGCGCGGCGCTTCGTGATCCAGCGCCATGCAGCGACCCGACTGCACTACGACTTCCGTATCGAGGCGGACGGGGTGCTGAAGTCCTGGGCCGTAACCAAGGCCCCGTCGCGCGACCCGTCGGTCAAGCGCCTGGCGGTCGAGGTCGAGGATCATCCGCTGGACTACGGCGACTTTGAAGGGACGATCCCGGCGGGCAACTACGGCGCGGGCACGGTGCAGCTGTGGGACATTGGAACCTGGGAGCCGCAGGAGCCGGATCTGGAGGCCGCCTGGGCGCGCGGCCAGATCAAGATGATCCTTCACGGCGAGCGGCTGAAGGGCAAATGGGCGCTGATCCGGCTGAAGAGCGACCGGGGCAAGCCGTCCAAGCGCAGCAACTGGCTGCTGCTGAAGGAGAAGGACGCATACGCCGTCGCCGGCGAGGGCGACGCCTTGGCCGAGATCGACGCCTCGGTGACGACCGGCCGCTCTCTGGCCCAGATCGCCGAGGGGGACGCGCAATGGACCTCCTCCAAGCCGACCCGCCGCAAGGCGCCGCCGATGCCCGCGCCGTCCAAGGCGGCGTCCAAGGCGAAGCGGCCGCACGCCTTCGTGCCGATCCAGCTATGCAAGGCGGTGGACCACCCGCCTTCAGCCGCCGGTTGGGCGCATGAGATCAAATTCGACGGCTATCGGCTGCAGATCGGCGTCGGCGGCGGCCAGGCGGTGCTGCGGACCCGCAAGGGCCTGGACTGGACCGATCGCTTCCCTGAGCTGGCGGCGGATGCGGCCGGTTGGCCCGATGCGGTGATCGACGGCGAATTGTGCGCCCTGGACGAGGATGACATGCCGGACTTCAGCGCCCTGCAGGCGGCGATATCCGAGGGAGAGACGGGGCGGCTGGTCTATTTCGCCTTCGACCTGCTGTTCGAGGGGGCGGAGGATCTGCGTAAGCTGCCGCTGTCGCACCGCAAGGCGCGATTGCAGGCCTATATCGACCGCCTCGGCGCCAAGGCTGGAGGGCGTCTTCGCTACGTCGAGCACTTCGCCTCGACGGGGCAGGCGGTGCTGGAAAGCGCCTGCCGGATGCATCTGGAGGGCGTGATCTCCAAGAAGCTGGACGCGCCCTATCACGCCGGGCGGTCCTCAACCTGGGTCAAGTCGAAGTGCCGGGGGCGTGACGAGGTCGTCATCGGCGGCTGGTCGTCGGAGGGCGGCAGTCGGTTCCGGTCGTTGCTGGTCGGCGTGCGCGCGAAGGGCGGGTTGAAATACCTCGGGCGCGTCGGGACGGGCTTCGGCGAGACGGCGACGCGGCTGCTGATCCCCGCGCTGAAGGCCGAGGCGACGGACAAGAGCTCCTTCATCGACGCAGGCGCGCCCGACGGCGGCAAGGACATCCACTGGGTGAAGCCCAGGCTGGTCGCCGAGATCGAGCACGGCGGCTATACCGAGTCCGGGTTGCTGCGGCAGGCCGCCTTCAAGGGCCTGCGCGACGATAAGACCGCCGAGGACGTCACCGAGGCGCCCCAGCCGCCCGCGTCGCCGTCGACGTCGAAAAAGGGCGGCAAGGTCACGGTGGCGGGCGTTGTCATCTCCAGCCCTGACAAGGTGCTGTGGCCGGCGAGCGAAGGCCGTCCGCCCATCACCAAGGCCGACCTGGCGCGCTATTACGAAGCGGCGGCCGAGCGCCTGCTGCCCCATGTGGCCGATCGGCCCACGTCGATCATCCGCGCCCCGGACGGCATCGAAGGCGAGGTTTTCTTCCAGCGCCACGCCATGACCGGATCGAACCCTCGTCTGAAGTTGATCGACGTGAAGGCGCGCACGCCCTATGTCGCCGTCGTCGATGTCGGCGGCCTAGTCGCCGTCGCCCAGTCGGGCGGACTGGAGCTGCACCCCTGGGGCTGCAAGCCGGGCGATCCCGAGACGCCGGACCAGATCACCTTCGACCTCGATCCCGACGTGGGGCTGGGCTTCGACGACGTGATCGCGGCCTCCCTTGTGGTGAAGGCTAGGCTGGAGGCGCTGGGTCTCAAGCCCTTCGTCAAGACGACGGGCGGCAAGGGCCTTCATGTGGTCGCGCCGATCCGCGCCGACGGGCGTTCCCGCGTGACCTGGGAGCAGAACAAGGCCTTCGCCAAGGCCGTGTCCGAGGCGATCAGGGCCGAGGCGCCCGACCGCTTCACCACCACCCTGGCCAAGAAGGCGCGGGGCGGAAAGATCTTCATCGACTATCTGCGCAACGGCCGGACGGCGACCGCTGTGGCGCCCTGGTCGCCGCGCGCGCGGCCGGGGGCGGGGATCGCCTTTCCCCTGTCGTGGGATCAGGTGAGACCGGGACTGAGGCCTGCGGACTACAATCTGTGGGTTTGGCCCGAGCTGCTGAAGCGGCCCGATCCCTGGGCCGATTTCCGCGCCGCCGCCGTCAGCCTGAGACCGGCTCTGCGCAAGATGGGCGTGGAGTGACGCTCAGGCCGTCTTCTTGCGCGGCGCCGGCTTCTTCGCCGCCGGTTTGCGGGCCCCGCCAGCCGAACCCTTCAGGCTGTTCTTCAGCGCCGCCATCAGGTCGATGACGTTGGTGTCGTCCGGCTCGGCCACGTCGACCAGGCCCTTGCCGCCCTTGGTCTTGGCCTTGATCATCTCGCGCAGGGCGTCGTCGTAGCGGTCCTTGAAGGCGGTCGGGTCGAAGTCGGCCTCCTTTTGGGCGATGATGCGGGCGGCGATCTCGACCATGTCGGCGTCGGCCTTCACCGTGGGAATGTCGTCGAAATAGTCGTCGGCGTCGCGCACCTCGTCATGGGCGCGCAGGGTGTAGGCCAGCAGGCCCTTGCCGCGCACCTCCAGCGCCAGCTGGCGTTCCTTGCCGCGCAGGACAAGTCGGCCCAGCGCGACCTTGCCCTGCTTCTGCATGGCGTCGCGGATGACGGCGAAGGCCTCGACACCCGCGCCCTTCTCGGGAACGACGAAGAAGGGATCGTCCCAATACAGGCGGTCGATGTCGGTCTCGTCCACGAACTTGTCGATGGCGATGGTCTTGGTGCTATCCAGCCGCACCTGGTCGAAATCGGCGTCGTCGAACAGGACGTACTCGTCCTTGGACACCTCATAGCCGCGCACCAGATGGCTGCGCTCCACCGGCCCGGCGTCAGGGTCGGTCGGCACCATGCGGATGCGGTTGTGGGTGTCCGGATTGATCAGGTGAAAGCGCACGTCGGCGGCGCTGGTCGTCGCGGTGTAGAGCGCCACCGGGCAGGTGACGAGCGACAGCTTCAGGTGTCCTTGCCATGTGGGGCGAGCGGCCATGTCGGTTCTCCTCGACAGGCTAAATGCCCGGCGCCGACATATGTTCGCTATCGCGGGCAAGCGCGGGGGCTCCCCGGCTTGCCCGCGACGGTTCAGGTTTCGGCGTTCGCCTCGGCTTCTTGCGAAACGGGCCGACTCTCACGGGCGTCCTTGAGGATGTCGACGCCGCCCTTCACCGCGATGGCCGCCACGATCAGCCCCACCACCAAGTCCGGCCACGCCTGGTTCAGCGCCATGACCAGACCCCCGGCGATCAGGATGCCGCCGTTCGAGGCGAAGTCGTTGAAGCTGAAGGTCTCGGCCGCGCGCATGTTGACGTCGTCGCTGCCCTGACGCCGGATCAGCATCAGGCAGATCAGGTTCACCGCCGCCGCGATGACGGCCAGGCCCATCATGGTCCAACCGACCGGCTCGGTCCCGACGATCCAGCGCCGCCCGACGTCCAGAAGGACGCCTGCGGCGAAGATCAGCAGCATGATCCCCGACAACCGGGCGGCGCCGCGCTTCCACGCCATCGCTCGCCCGACCGCCAGGAAGCTGATCAGATAGACGATGGCGTCCGAGCCGTTGTCGGCGGCGTTGGCCAGCAGGGCGCTGGACTCGGCGAACAGGCCGCCGAGTCCGAGCATGACGAACAGCAGGACGTTCAGCACCAGCACGATCAGCAGGGTGCGGCGCTGAAGCCCCTCTCCATGATGCGATCCGCTCAATCCTCTATTCCTTCCGTCTTGCGGTGTTTGACGGCCTTGGCCGCGAAGGTCGGCAGCACCAGCAGCGTCAGGGCGGTCGCCGTCAGAAGGCCGCCGATGACGACTGTCGCTAGGGGCTTCTGCACCTCGGCGCCGGCCCCGGTGGCGATGGCCATGGGGATGAAGCCGACGATGGCGACCAGGGCCGTGGTCAGCACCGCACGCAGGCGGCTGAAGGCGCCGAGCAGGGCCGCGTCGCGCGGCGTCTGGCCCGCCTGCAACCGCTCGCGGATGGCCTGCATCAGCACCAGGCCGTTCAGGGTCGCGACGCCCGACACGGCGATGAAGCCGACCGCCGCCGAGACCGAGAAGGGCATCCCCCTCAGCAACAGCGACAGCGCTCCGCCGACCAGGGCCAGCGGCACGCAGGCGAACACCAGTCCCGCCTCCGCGAACGAGCCCAGCGCCATGAACAGCAGGATGCCGATCAGGACGAAGACCACGGGAATGACCAGACCCAGCCGCTGTTCGGCCCGCTTCAGGTTCTCGAACTGGCCGCCCCATTTGAGCGAATAGCCTGCAGGCAGGCTGACCTGCTGATCGACCTGCTTCTGGGCGTCGGCGACGAAGCCGCCCAGATCGCGGCCGCGCACATTGGCCTGAACCACCATGCGGCGGCTGCCGTCGTTGCGGCTGATCTGGTTCTGGCCCTCCTTCACCTGAATGCGGGCGACCGAGGACAGGGGAATGGTCGCGCCGCTCGCCGTGGTGACGGGCAGGGCGTTCAGGGCGGCGGGGTCGTTGCGTTCCGCGTCCGACAGGCGGACCACCACGTCGAAGCGGCGGTCGCCCTCGAAGATCTGGCCTGCCTCGGCGCCGCCGATGGCGGCCGAGACGGCTTCGGACACGTCGGCCGCCGACAGGCCGTAGTTGGCGGCGGCGAAGCGGTCGACGCTGACCGTCAGGGTCGGCAGGCCGGACGCCTGCTCTACCCGCACGTCGGCCGAGCCGGGCGTGTCGCGCAGGGCGTTGGCCACCTGATCCGCCGTCGCCTGAAGCTGGGCGAAGTCGTCGCCATAGACCATGACCGCCAGATCGGTGCGGACCCCCGAGATCAGCTCGTTGAAGCGCAGTTCGATCGGCTGGCTGAACTCGAAGGCGTTGCCCAGCTGGGTCGAGGCGGCCTTTTCGATGCGGGCGATCAGCTCCTCCTTCGGCAGGCGCGGATCGGGCCATTCCTTGCGTTTTTTCAGCACGATGACGGCGTCCGAGATGTTCGGCGGCATGGGGTCCACCGCCGCCTCGGCCGTGCCGGTGCGCGAGAAGACGGTCTTCACCTCGGGCTGGGCCTTGATGACCCGCTCCAGGGTCATCTGCATGGCCAGCGACTGCTCCAGCGAGGCGGAGGGCACGCGCAGCGCCTGCATGGCGATGTCGCCTTCGTCCAGCGTCGGGATGAACTCGCGCCCCAGCATTGTGAAGGCCAGGGCGCCGACCAGCAGGGCTCCGAAGGCCGAGGCCAGCACCGTCTTCGGATGCGCAACGGCGGCGCGGATGGCTGGTTCGATCCAGCGGCGCGCGTGGCGCAGCAGGAACGTCTCATGCTCCTCGGCCTCGCCGTTCTCATCGACGTGGACGGTCTTGGGCTCTCTGACCAGCAGGGCGGCCATCGCCGGGACGAAGGTGAAGGAGAAGATGAAGGCGCCGACAAGGGCCAGCATCACCGTGGCGCCCATGGGGATGAAGGTCTTGCCCTCGACCCCTTCCAGCATCAGCAGGGGGGTGAAGACCAAGAGGATGATCAGCTGGCCGAAGGCGGCGGGCTTGACCATCTGGCGCGCGGCAGAGGCGGCGACGCCCAGCCGCTCGTTGCGGGTCAGGGCGCGGCCCAGATCGGCGCGCTTCTGGCCCAGCCGCAGCAGGGTGTTCTCGACCACCACCACGGCGCCGTCGACCAGCAGGCCGAAGTCCAGCGCCCCCAGACTCATCAGGTTTCCGCTGATGCCGAAGCGGTTCATGCCGATGACCGCGAACAGGAAGCTGATCGGGATCATCAGGGCGGTGATCGTCGCCGCGCGGATGTTCCCCAGCAGCAGGAACAGCACGACGATGACCAGCAGCGCCCCTTCGGTCAGGTTCTTGGCCACCGTCTTGATGGTCGAGTTGACCAGGGCGCTGCGGTTCAGCACCGGCTCGGCCACGATGTCGGGCGGCAGGCTGGCGCTGATCTGTTCCAGATGTTCGGCGGAGGCCTGGGCCACGGTGCGGCTGTTCTCGCCCGCCAGCATCAGGGCCGTGCCGATGACCGCCTCATGGCCGTCGCGGCTGGCCCCGCCCAGACGCGGCGCCTGGCCGATCTCGACGGTCGCCACATCGGCGACCCGCACGACCAGGCCGTTGCGGTTGACCACGGGCGCCTGGGCCAGATCCTCGAGGGTCTGAGCCAGGGCGTCGGTGCGGACGGTCAGGGCCTCGCCCGCACGCTGGATATAGCCCGCGCCCGCTTGCGTGTTGGCGCGGTCCAGCGCTTGGATCAGATCATTCAGGCTGAGGCCGTAACTCGCCAGCCGCGCCGGATCGGGACGGACGGCGTATTCCTTCACATAGCCGCCGTTGACGTCGACGCCCGCCAGACCGGGAGCGGTGCGCATCCGGGGCGCGATGATCCAGTCCTGCACGGTGCGCAGATAGGTGGCGCGCGCCTGCGGCGTGTCCAGCCGCTCGCCCTCTGGCGTCAGATAGGCGCCGTCGGGTTGCCAGCCGGGGCGGCCCGCGCGCGCCGTCCTGGCGTCGAAGGGCTTGAGGTCGACCGTCCACATCAGGACTTCGCCCAGGCCGGTGGTGATGGGCGATAGGGCCGGTTCGACGCCCTCGGGCAGGTTCTCACGCGCCTGGGCCATCCGCTCGGCCACCTGCTGGCGGGCGAAGTAGATGTCGGTGGCGTCGCTGAAGATGACCGTCACCTGGCTGAAGCCGTTGCGGGTCAGGGAGCGGGTGCTCTGGATTCCCGGAATGCCCGCCATCGCCGTTTCCAGCGGATATGTGACCTGACGCTCCATCTGTTCGGGGGCCAGGGCCGGGGCCACGGTGTTGATCTGCACCTGGCGGTTGGTGATGTCCGGCACGGCGTCGATCGGCAGCTTGGTCAGCTGGAACAGGCCCCAGGCCGCGACCAGGGTCGTGGCCAGGACGACGAACCAGCGGAAGCGGACGGACGCTTCGATGATCGCTTTGAACATGATCGCCCTCCCTTAGTGGCCGTGCTCGGCTTCGCCCTTGGCCAGTTCGGCCTTGAGCAGGAAGGCGTTGGTCGAGGCGATTTTCTCGCTCCCAGTCAGGCCGCGCAGGATCTCGGTGGAACCCCCGGCCTGACGCCCCGCTAGCACGGGCTGGGCGCGGAAGCCGCCGTCCGCCTGGACGAAGACCACCGTGGCGCCGTCGACCGTCTGTACCGCCTCGGACGGCACGGTCAGGGCGCCGCCGGTCTGACCTTCGGTGACGACCGCGCCGGTGACGGGCGATCCGGCGGGCGGCAGGCGGCCGCCTTCGGGCCGAGCGCGGATCACGGTGGCGCCGCTGTCCTGCAGACCGGCGTCGGCGGCGACGCCCGTGACCAGGGCGTTGAACTCGCCCTGCGGACCGGTGACGCGAACGTGCGAGCCGAGGCGCACCTGGGCCGCCAGATGCGGCGGGGCGTTGAAGACCAGCTCGACCCGCGCCGGATTGGTCACTTCGGCCACCACCGCGCCTTGGGCGACGAAGCCGCCGGGGCCGACCTGAACATTGGTCACGACGCCTGAGATGGGGCTGACCACGCTCATCCGGCCCGAGGCGTTGGGCGACCCGGCCGCCGCCGCCCGCGCCCGCGCGGCGCGGGCCAGGGCCTCGGCGCTGGCGGCCTGAGCCTGCGAGGCCTCGACTTCCTGACGAGCGACGACGCCCTGATCGGCCAGGTTGCGGTTGCGTTGGTGCGCCTGTCGCGCGGCGGTCGCGGCGGCCGAGGCCGCGTCGATCTCGGCCCTGAGGGCGGCGCCGTCGCCGCTGATCAGGCTGACCAGCGGCTGGCCCGCGCGGACCGCCTGACCCGGCGCGACCAGCACACGCTCGACCGTGCCGCCGACCACGGCGCCGACGGCGGCGCGCGCGTCGACCATGGCCTCCACCCGGCCGGACAGGCGCGTCTCGCCGCCTCCCCCGCGCGAGACGGCGACGACCGAGATTCCGGCCGCCTGAATCTGTTCGGCGGTCAGTTCGACCAAGCCCTCCGGCGCCTCGGCGGCTTCGCCTTTCGTCTCGGTCTTCGTCGCCTCGGGGGCGGGCGACGGGTCCGATCGGAAGCCGCCCAGATAGAGCGCGCTTCCTCCGAGAAGCAGCACGGCGGCGGCCGCGGCGATGTTGACCTTCTTGTTTGACGACAGCTTGCGCATCAACGGCTTCCTTCAAAGGGGGCGCGGCCTTCCAGGCGCGCCAGATCGATCTCGGCGCGGACGCGCGCCATACGGGCGTCGACGGCTGCGGATCGGGCGTTGATCAGGGCCGCGCGTCCGGTGCGCAGCTCCAGTTGGGAGATGCGCCCGGCCTCGGCGCCGATGCGTGACAGGCGATAGGCCTCTTCGGAGGCGGTCACGCCCGCGTCGGCGGCCGATACCCGGCTGGCCGAAGAGGCCAGGCGCGCTCCAGCGGCGGCCCGGTCGGCTCCGGCATCCTGACGCGCCTGCATGACGCGCGCCTCGGCGGCCCGATGTTCGGCGCGCGCGGCGTCGATGTTGCCCCGGTTTCGGTCGAACAGCGGCAAGGGCAGGCTGAGACCGAAGGTCATGGCCGTCTCATCGTTCTCGCCGAAGCGGGTCACGCCGACGCTGGCGGTGACGTCAGGGCGGCCGTTGATGCGCTCGACGTCGATGCGGCGCTCGGCCGCCGTGGCCTCGGCCTCGGCTGCCCGCACCGTCGGCGCCTCGCGTTCGGATCGGGCGGAGGGCGTCGTCGGCGCGTCCAACAGTCCGGCCTCGATCGAGGTGGCGGGCGTCGGCAGCATGGCGACGGCGCTCAGACGGGCGAAGGCGGCGTCGCGCTCGGCCTTGGCTTCGTCGAGGCTGGCGCGGGCGGCGGCGGCCTCGCTCTCGGCCTGAATGCCGCGCAGCAGGGGCTCGCGCCCTTCCTCGACCAGGGCCAGGGCCGCGCGGGCGTCGGCCACGGCCAGGGTCAGCGCTTCCTCGGCAAGGGCGGCGCGGCGCTGGGCGGCCTCGGCCTCGGCATAGGCCAGGGCCAGCCGCGCGGCCGTTTCGACCACGGTCAGGTCGCGGCGCAACGCCGCCGCGCCCGCGTCGGCGCGGGCGGCGTTCACCCTTGCGGGGCGGCGGCCCCACAGCTCCAGATCCTGGCTGAACGCCAGGCTGAGGTCGCCTGCGCTGAGACCGGAATAGGGGCCGGACCCGACGACGTTCTCAAGGTTGATGGATAGGTTGGGATTGGGCCGGACGCGCGCCTGACGGACGCGCGCTTCGGCGGCGTCGCTGAGGGCGTCGGCTTCGACGGCGGCGGGCGTTCGGCCCAGTTGGGCGAGCAGTTCGCCATAGGAGGGCGCGGGATCAGCCCACGCCGGGGCGGCGCCGAAAACGGCGACCACGGCGAACGCGCAGCCGACCGCCAGACGCGGCCGACGACGATGTGTCGGAGACATGTTTGATTTCCAGAGATGATCAGAAGAAGGGCGCGCGAGGGCGCAGACTTCCGATCAGCTTCTGGGAGGGCGCTTCAGTCCGTCGGAGGCGAACGACACGGTGCTGTCGTCGCGCAGGATGTAGCGGCTGGCCTGGACCTGGGGCCTGGCGATGTTGAAATCACCGCTGGACGGGCGCTCGCCGGGGTGATGGCAGTGGCCGTGAATCTCGCCGCCCATGCGGTCGTGATCGCCCTTGGATCCGTCCTGGGCGTGTTCCCCATTCTCGCCGTGTGCGATGTCCATGGCCTGATGCGCGATCGCGGCGTCGGGCGCGCAGGTCGCCGCATCCGCCGCAGGCGCAACCACAAACACGGCGATGACCAGCATCAAGGCCGCGAAGAGGTTCGCCAATGTCATCATCGACCGAGGCATGGCCGCCTAGGTAGGAAAGGGCCGAGTTGAAGGCAATCTGTTATAAGGTTCGTCCGAAAGGGCGTTTTTGCGCCATATCGTCACGCCCTGAGGCTGCTCGCCGAACGGATCATGGCTCGGGCGCATGGGTGGGTTTCCGGGGAAGCGCGTCTGTCCGGCTCTTGCTCGATACTCCAAGCCATGAGAGAAGCAGAACGATAAATAATATACTATATACGTTGATAGCATGACGTTTCTTCCCCCCGCCGCCGGTCCCATCACTGCTGCCGAGCGGCGCGCTCGCATTCAGGTCTTGGCTGCACGGCTGAAGGCGGAAGGGACGGCGGCGTTGCTTCTCGGTCCTACGGCGTCGCTACGCTATTATACGGGCCTGGACTGGCATCCTTCTGAACGGCTGACCGGGGCCTTGATCCACGCCGACGGTCGGGTGGAGTACGTCTGCCCCGGGTTCGAGCTGGACAAGGTCGCGGGATTGACGGCGGCGTCGAACGCCATCGCCGGCGACATCCTGACCTGGGAAGAGGAAGAGAGCCCCTACGCCTTGGCGGCGGGACGTTTGCCAGAAGGCGGCGTCCTGGCAGTCGACGATCAGGCGGCGACCTTCATCTGGCTGGGCCTCAGCCGAGCGCTCGGCGCGGAGCGAGTTATCGACGGCGCGCCGCTGATCCTGGCCCAGCGCAGCCTCAAGTCGCCCGCCGAGATCGCGTTGCTGACACGCGCCAAGGCCATCACGCTGGAGGTCCAGCGCCGCACCCGCCGCTGGCTGAAGGCAGGGGTCCGCACGTCTGAAGTCATGGCCTTCATCGACGCCGAACACCGCGCCCTGGGCGGAGAGGGCGGGTCGTGGTTCTGCCTGGTCTCCTTCGGCGACGACACCTGCCTGCCCCACGGCGGCGAGGGGGACCGCGCTCTGCAGGTCGACGATGTGGTGCTGATTGACACCGGCACTCTGGTCGACGGCTATCACTCGGACATCACCCGCACCTATGTCTTCGGCGAACCGACGGACGACTTCCGCCGCGTCTGGGCGCACGAGAAGGAGGCCCAGGCCCGCGCCTTCGCCGCCGCCCGTATCGGCGCGCCGTGTCACAGCGTCGATGACGCCGCGCGGGGCTATCTGACCGGCCTCGGCTATGGCCCTGACTACCGTCTGCCGGGCCTGCCGCATCGCACCGGCCACGGCATCGGCCTGGACATCCACGAGGCGCCGAACCTGGTGCGCGGCGACGCCACGCCGCTGGCGCCCGGCATGTGCTTCTCGAACGAGCCGATGCTGGTCATTCCCGGCCGGTTCGGCGTGCGCCTGGAAGATCATTTCTACATGACCGAGAGCGGGCCGGTCTGGTTCACCGAACCGTCGCACAGTCTGGACGATCCCTTCGGAGAGGGCGCCTCTGCATGAGGGCGCCGCAGCGCTGGGCGGTCATCGGCGGCGGCCTGGTCGGAACGGCGACGGCTCTCAGGCTTCAGGCGGCGGGCTTCGAGACGATTCTGATCGACCGAGGCGATCCGCGACGCGGCGCCTCCTTCGGCAACATCGGCCATATCGCCGCCGAGCAGTGCGAACCCATGCCCTCGGCCGCGACCTTGAAAAGCGCGTTCGGCCTCTTGTTCGCTTTCGGCGGTCCGCTGGATTTCCGGGCGCGAGACGTGGCTTCGTGGGGGCCGTGGGCGCTGCGGTTTCTGGCGGCCTCTCGACCGGCGGCGGCGGCGCACGGCGCCGAGATCCTGGCGCGACTTCTCGATGATCCTCTGGGCGCCTGGACGCGGTTGGCGGCCCTGGCCGAAGCGCCGGACGACCTGATCCGCCCGACCGGCCACGCGGTCGTCTGGTCCACGCCCCAGGCGGCGAGGCGGGGGCTTGAGGCCTGGCGAAGCGCGCGCACGGGAAACGCCCGCTTCCGCCCCATGGAGACGGAGGAACTGGCCGCCTATGACGCGGTCCTGAAAGCGCGCCCTGCCGGGGGCATCCGCTTCACCGGCACGGGACAGGTCAGCGAACCCCAGAGCGTCCGCGACGCCCTGTCGATCGCCTTCACGAAGCAGGGCGGGCGCATCCTTCAGGCCGATGTGCGCCGCCTGAGGCCCGTATCCGACGGCGTCGAAATCGTTCTGGAGGACAGCGCGACCGTGGACGCCCAGCGGGTCGTCGTCGCGGCGGGGGCGTGGTCAGCGTCGCTGCTGGCGCCGCTCAGCGTGCGCGTTCCTCTGATTGGGGAGCGCGGCTATTCGGTCCAGTCCGCGCAGCATGATTGGCCTGAAGCCCTGCCGCTGACGGTATTCGAGGATCGCGCCCTCGCCGTGGCGCGGTTCAATGGAGGGCTGCGCGCCTCCAGCCATGTCGAGTTCGGGCGGCCGTCGGCGCCGCCGGACCCGCGCAAATGGCGTCAGATCGAAGGGCATCTGAAAGCGCTGGGCATCGGCTTCTCCGACGCGCCGGACCGCTGGTGCGGGCCGCGCCCGACCCTGGCGGATTATTTGCCTGCGATCGGCAGGCTGCAGGCCCATCCGGCCATCCACTACGCCTTCGGACACCAGCACCTGGGCCTGACCCTGGCCGCCGTCACGGCGGAGGCGATGGAGCAGATCGCCCTTGGGCGGCCGTCTCCGCGATGGATGGAGGCCTTGCGCATCGAGCGTTTCGACTGATCAAAGCGTGCGATCAGGCCGGTGCGCCCTGGCGGGCGGGTCAGCTTGTCAGGAAGTAATGGCGGAGAGGGGGGGATTCGAACCCCCGGTACGCTTCCACGTACGCCGCATTTCGAGTGCGGTACATTCAACCACTCTGCCACCTCTCCGCAGGCCGAAAGTCCCTAATGGGGCTGAGCGAGCGGCTTCTCTAATCAAAGGCTGCGATGGCCGCAAGCCATGACGGCGAAGAAATTTGAACGGCTGTTCAACGCTGTCCGGGCAGCGACAGGCCGAAGGCGCCGCCGTCGCCCGGTTCGGGGCGGACGTGGCGGAACAGTTCGGCGGGGCGGCCGCCGGTGTCGCTGGTGAAAACGCCGGTGGGCTGGACCAGGCCGGTGCGTTCGACCCCTCGACGGAAGTTCTGCTTGTGCAGGGACAGGCCCGCCACCGCCTCTACCGCCGCCTGTAGCGCCGACAGGGTGAAGGTCGGGGGCGTCAGGTCGAACAGGACGGGCCGATATTTGAGTTTGCTGCGCAGGCGGGCGACGCCTGTGGCCAGGATTCGGCGGTGGTCCGACGCCATGGGCAGGTCGCCCGGAGAAGCGGGGACGGGACGGCCGTTGTCGCGCGCGGCCTCCTCGACCAGGCCGGCTTCATAGAGCAGCTCATAGCGGTCCAGCACGCGCTCCTCGTTCCAGCGGGCGCCGGGCGAGAGGGCGAAGAGAGCGTCCACGCGACCCTTGCGTGCGGCGTCGTCGCCCGCCCAGGCGGTCAGACCGGGGACGAGGCGCTCCATGACGGCGGGCGGGCCTCGGCGGCGATCCTCCCAGGGGAAGACGTGGAAGATGGGCGTCCAGGCGGCGTCGCGGCCCGAGGCGCCGAAACTGGGGTCATCGGGCGCATCGGCGGTGAGGGCCAGATAGCCGACCGAGATGTCGCGCGCCTGGTCCGGGCCGGGCGTGGCGCGCGGGGCGTCGCGGCCCAGATCGCCGAAGGTGTAGAGCTGCTCGACAAAGCCGAGCGGGAAGCCGGTCTGGTCGGCCACGAAGGCGCGCAGGGCCAGTTCGAACGTGCGGTCGCGAGCGGGGTCGAAGGGGCCGAAGGGCAGGGCAGGGGCGCCGTCGGGGGCGTGGGTGGTCAGAACCACGGCTTCACGGCCCCGCAGGGCGATGATCACCGCCGACAGGCCGATCCTGATGCCGGTGTGGGAGGATGAGGCCTCCGTCCGCGCCTGCGCCATATGTCTCCCTTGCGTCCGCCGCTCTGTGCAGTGTCCGGCTACTCGGTGTGCCAGGCGTCGGCGCCGGGCAGGATGCCGACAGCTTCGGCCAGAACGCGATAGCGGTCCAGATAGCGCTGCTGGGCGATGGCCGCAGGCTGCGGCTCGATCACCAGATCATAGCCGGGCGGAGGGGCGCCGAAGATCTGCAGCGACTCGCGGCGGGTGAAACCGGCCAACTGGGTCGCCTCATAGAAGGCGCAGGCCTTGTCGGCCTTCTTGATCAGGGTCTTGATCGTCTGCGGCGTCTTGGGCGGCAACTGGAACCGGACGTGGATGGCGGCTTCGAGCCGGGCCTCGAAATCCTTGTAGCCGGCGCCCAGGGCCGATTTGAACGGCGAGATCATGTCGCCGATGACGTATTCCGAGGCGTCGTGCAGCAGGGCGGCCAGGCGCCATTTCGGCTCCAGCCCCGGCCGGATGTGGGCGGCGATCTCCTCGACCACCAGCGAGTGCTGGGCGACCGAGAAGGCGTGCTCGCCGATGGTCTGGCCGTTCCAGCGGGCGACGCGGGCCAGGCCGTGGGCGATGTCCTCGATCTCGATGTCGAACGGCGAGGGGTCCAGCAGGTCCAGGCGGCGGCCGGACAACATGCGTTGCCAGGCGCGAGGCGGCTTGGGTTTGCGGACTCGGGGCGCGGGGCCGGCGTCTTCGATTTCTTCGGCCAAGGTCTTGATGCTGCGCATGCTCAGGCTGGTGACTCAGACCGAACGCGCGATCAAGGGCGGCCGTTGCGATAGATGGGGGTTAATCGCCGACGTTGAGCGTCACCAGGGCCTTGGCGGCGTCGAACAGGCGGTCGGGATCGCGGTCCTTGCTGCGCACGGTGGCGACGACGATGGGGCCGCCGACGGGGCCGCGCGCCTCATAACCGACGGTGCGCCAGCCGCTGGCCGAGGGCTCGTCCGCCGTCATCAGGAAGGTCGAACGGACGGACTCGCCGGCGGCGCTGGTGCGAATGCGGGCGGCGCCGTCGGTCGCCTCGATTTTTACGGCGTCGTCGCCGGACGAGACGTCGACGCGGCTAGACTTGTCGTCGGCGCGGATGGTCAGGCCGCCGATGCGGATGTTGGCGCGGTCGCCGTCGGCGTCGATCCGCATGCCGGGCAGGCGGACCGAGGCCTTGTCGCCTTGAGCGTCGACGCGCACGCCGGGCGCGCTGACGTGGGCGGAGTCGCCGGAAGCGGCTTCGGCCGCAGCGCGAGAGGCGTCGGCCTCGGCGCGGGCTGCGTCCGCCTCGACCCTGGCCACGTCGGCCTCCGCCTTGGCGGCGTCGGCTTCGGCGCGGGCGTTCTCGGCTTCGACCTGGGCCATGGCCTCGGGCAGGTCGGCGGTCAGGCGGGTTTCGAAGGGCTTCAGGGCGTTCTGCGCCGAACGGCCGTCCAACTGGACCAGTTGTAGGATGACTTCAGAGCCGCGAGGCCCGCTGTAGACGCAGGAGCCGTCGGCGCGGGCCGAGCCCTTGCGCGTCAGCACGCCCTGGGTCTGTGGGCATTGCAGGGCGTCGACCACCTTGAGCACGCCCGAGGAATCCGAGGTCGTGGAGGTGGTGATGCGCACCGCGCCGCCGTTGTCGCAGGCGGCGGTCATCAGCGCCAGGGCGATAACGGGCCAGGTGATGTGTTGCATGGTCGGCTCCACTCCAGGCCCCGATTGTGCGCCATCAGCGCCGCAGGACCAGTGAAATCGCGGTAATCGAAAGGCGACGGGAAGGCGGCGAAAATCAGCCGTCCCTCTCAACCGCCGGGACGGACGCCGTCGCGGCGCGCCATGAAGGCCAGGCGTTCGAACAGATGCACGTCCTGCTCGTTCTTCAGCAGGGCGCCGTGCAGCGGCGGGATCAGCTTGCCTGGCGTCTTTTCGCGCAGGTTTTCCGGCGCCACGTCGTCGACCAGCAGCAGCTTCAGCCAGTCTAGAAGCTCGGAGGTCGAAGGCTTCTTCTTCAGCCCCGGCGTGTCGCGGATTTCATAGAAGGTCTTCAGCGCTTCCGACACCAGACGCGGCTTGATGCCGGGGAAGTGGACCTCGACGATGTCCTGCATCGTCTCGGCGTCGGGGAAGCGGATGTAGTGGAAGAAGCAGCGGCGCAGGAAGGCGTCCGGCAGCTCCTTCTCGTTGTTCGAGGTGATGACGACGACGGGGCGGACCTCGGCGCGGATCGTCTCGTCCGTTTCCTGGACGTAGAACTCCATGCGGTCGAGTTCCTGCAACAGATCGTTGGGGAACTCGATGTCGGCCTTGTCGATCTCGTCGATCAGCAGAACGGGGCGGGTCGGGGCCGTGAAGGCCTCCCACAGCTTGCCCTTCTTCAGATAGTTGCGCACGTCGTGGACGCGCTCGTCGCCCAGCTGGCTGTCGCGCAGGCGCGATACGGCGTCGTACTCATACAGGCCGTTGTGAGCCTTGGTCGTGGATTTGACGTGCCAGGTGATGAGCGGCGCATTCAGCGCGCGGGCCAGTTCATAGGCCAGGACCGTCTTGCCCGTGCCGGGCTCGCCCTTGATCAGCAACGGTCGCTCAAGAGCCACGGCGGCGTTGACAGCGACCTTCAGGTCGTCGGTGGCGATATAGTTGGACGTGCCTTCGAACCGGCTCATGCGAAACCTGCTCCATTCCGGGGGAATGGAGCAGGTAGCTTAAAGAGATGCGCGTGAACAGGCGGCAGGCGTCAGGTGATGCGCTTGGCCGATACCGGGTCGCTGGCGGGAAAGGTCTCTTCGACGCCTTCGTCGATCAGGGCTTCCTGGCGGTTCTCGGCTTCCTTTTCCTTGTCCTTCAACTGGTCTGGCTTGCCGTGCTCGTGCGGCGCGCGCTTGGCAGGGGGGGTGTTCGGATCGGCGTCTTCCTGGGCCTTGGTCGGATGGTGTTCGGTCATTGAATCCCTCATTGCTCAGGGCCGTAGCCCAGGTCTTCTAGATCGTCGTCGGACAGGCGCTTGGCTTCCCAATGGGCGGCGCTGGCCTGGGCGCCGCGCTGGTTGCGCATCAAGCCGGCGTAGACGAGCTCGATCTCGTTCGCGCCCGAGGCCGTGACGCCGTCGCTGTCCGCATCGCTCAACCGCACGCCGTTGACGCCCAGCAGAGCGTCGGCCTCGGCCTCTATCCCGTCCAGGGCTAGGTCGGCGTCCAGATCGGTGTCGTCCTCGTCGAAGGGTTCGGCGTCGGCGTCCCCGTCCATCTGGGTGACGTCAAGCACGTCATCGGCCTCGTCGAACGACAGATCGCCGTCGCCTTCATCGTCCAGATGGGTCTCGTCATAGACTTCGGCCTGATCCTGGCCGTCGGTCTCGAATTCGGGTTCTGCCATCGTCGTCTCCCTTGCGAAAGGTCAACGGCTCGGCTCGGCGGGACGTTCCCGTCTGCGCGATCGTGACGCTGGGAAGCGATCGAAGTGAAGGGATGGTTAACCACGTCGCTTTACAGTTCTTCAGCGGCCGGCCGTCACGGTGAGGGCGGCGCCACGGAGACCTTCCCTTGCCTCTGAAACTGTCGCTGAAGCCCGGCGAGAAATTCGTGCTGAACGGGGCCGTCGTGCAGAACGGCGACCGTCGCGGCGTGCTGGTCCTGCAGAACAAGGCCAGCGTCCTGCGCGAAAAGGACATCATGCAGCCCGAGGACGTGACCACGCCCGCGCGCCGTATCTATTTCCCCGTCATGATGATGTATCTGGATGAGGCGGAGGCGCCGAAATTCTATGATGAATTCGCTCTGCGCCTGACGGAATTCATGGGGGCGGTCCGCAATCCGGACGTCCTGACGGAATGCGTCGCCTGCTCCAAGCACGTGCTGGCGCGCCAGTATTACAAGGCCCTGATGGGCGCTCGCAAAATCGTCGATTACGAAGACCAAAGGCTCGGCAATGTCGCTTCAGGCGTACAAGACGGCGGCGACGCGGGCTGAATCGCCGCGTGAAATGGAATACCGACTGTTCGGCCAGGTGACGCGCGCATTGATGCACGCCGCGACCCTGGACAAGTCGGACGTCGCCGGGCGGATGGACGCTCTGGACTGGAACCGCCGCCTGTGGTCGACGCTGGCGACCGCCTGCTCGGATTCGGCCAACGCCATGCCGCAGGCGATGCGGGCGCAGTTCATTTCCCTGAGCCTGTTCGTCAACCGCAACACCTCCGAGGTCATGCGCGGCGAGGACGACTTCTCGACCCTGATCGACATCAACCGCATGATCATGCAGGGCCTCAGCGGCCAGACTGACGCGGGCTGAACCTAGAAGAGGTTCGTCGCCCATTCGGCGATGCCGGCGACGACGGCGACCACCGTCGTCCACACCAGGGCCAGATAGATCCCGCACACGCCCGTGCCGAAAAAGCCGGCCAGGATGAAGGCGCCGTCGCGCTGGATGATCCCCAGGCCGAACAGGGCCAGGGTCAGGCCGGGCAGGGCGTCTCCGAACGGCACCGGCAGGGCCATCATGAGCGCCAGCAGAATGCAGATCAGGCCGATGACCACATCGGCCGCCTCGCCCGTCAGCGCGGGCCAGCGAGGACGAGTAAGCCGCTCGACGCGTTGAAGCCGCGGAAGAATCTTCTCGGCGGCCGTCCGATAGGAAGCGCGGCTCACAGACAGATTCAGCAACCAGCGCGGCAGCCAGACCCTGTCCCGCTGCAGCGCCAGTTCGGCGGCGATCAGGATGATCGGCACGGAAAAGACCGCCTTGCCGCCCGGCGGCCACGGAAACAGCGCCATCAAGGCCAGCATGAGGATCACGGCGCCGAAGCCGCGCTCGCCGAACGCCTCGACCATTTCGCGAAGAGACAGCTTCTCGCCCTGGGCCTGGCCCAGGCGCTCCAGCACGTCGGAGAAGGTCCGCCCCTCATCGGGCGGCGGCGCGGGAACGAGCGTCATCAATGGGAGACTCAAGGCAGGGTCGTCCGCGACGATAGGGGCCCGCCAGGCTTGGCGCCATCCCTGCCGTGGCGGTTGCGGCGAAATGGACAGCTAATCTTTGGAGACGTGCTCGGGTTTGTCCTTGCGCCTGGTGTGGGCGAGCTCTTCCAGCTGTTTCTCGCTCATCGATTCCAACATGGATTTCGACGCGCCCTTCAGTTCGGACTTGGGCGTATCGCCGCGCTTGGCCGACAGGGCGGCGCCGGCGGCCTTCTGCTGGGCGGCGGATTTGGCGGGCATGACGATCTCCTTTCGAGCAGGAGCAACTGTCTGTCCGTCCTAGGGTTCCTGGGGCAGGGCGAAACTGATCCGGGTTCGGCCAGCCTGTTGGTGGATTTCGTAGGGCGCGGCGATTCGCAGCGACAGGCCTTCTTTCTCGAGCAGAAAAGGCTCGCCGGCGCGCAACTCATGAAGGTCGGCGGCGGCTAGAGGCAGGGTGACGGCATGGGCGATCACGCCGCCCGTGACCACGCCGACAGGAACATCGATCAGGGCCGGATTGCGTTCGCTCTTCAGCGCGAACCCCGGAGCCTCCATAACCACCATGCCGTGAGGCAGGGCGATGGCTCCGTCGGCCAGCGGAGACATCTTCGCTGCCGAGAAGGACAGCTGGATTTCCTTGCCGCGCTCAACGGGCGCGGTCAGCTCCAGAACCAGCCAATGCGGGGCCTGATCCAGGAAGGCTTCGCGGGTTGTGACGCCTTCGGGCGCCTGGGCAAGTCTTTCGGCTGCCTGGGCCGTGAGGGCAGGAAGGTCGAAATGCGCGGCGGCGGCTGCGGCGTCCTCGACGGAACCTTCGCCGATCGTCTGGCGCAAAAGGACATCCAGCGGGACGCCCTGACCGAGCTGGGCTCGCCACTGGTCCGCGCCCACGTCCGCCAAAAGCCAGGTCAGGGCGGCGCCGACCGGATAGGCGCGCCAGCGGAGCAACTCGGAAACCAGACTCATGTCGTTCTGGCTGGGCGTTGTGAGCGCTTTGGCGATGGCGGATGGCAAGGTCGCATCGGGGCGGTCGGCGATCAGATGGGCGGCCTGCAGACCGATGAACTCGGCCGTGCCTTCTGACCATTCTCTTTGCTGCTGCACCGCCAGAACTTCGGCGGGCAGATCGGCGCTGCGCGCTGTCCTAAGCGCCAGATAGGTCTGCGCCAGATGCTTCCGAGCGGGTGCGTCAGGCTCTAGGAGGGCGGCTTGCAGAACCAGGCGTTCCAGATCCAGTGCGGCGATGAAACCGGTCAGATCGGGTATCGCGTTCAGATCGACGAATTCCTGATGCCCATCGCCTGACACCCAGCGGAAGGCTGTGTTCTGGAAGTCGTGGAATTGTTCGTGGAAGAGGGTCGACAGGTCGTCGTCGGCGCCGTCGGGTCGCAACAGCACTGTGTCCGGAACGCCGGAAGGATAGTCCAGGACGAAATGAAACTCGGCGCCTTCCAATCGGCCGGGTCTGAAGCGGGGCGTGTCGGGCAGGCGGGCGCCGCCGAAGACGGCGCCGATATCGGGCGCATATAGGATGAAGGGCTGGCCCTTGGGCCAGTATCCGGGCCACAGGCGGCTGAGCGCGTCTGCGTGACGTTCGACGCGTTCGGCCTGCGCCATCAAGGCGTCCTGATCGAGAATAGGCGAGGGGGCCTGAGCCCAGACAGTCGAGGAGAAAAGCGCGCCCAGAGCGCCCAGCAAAGCCCCTCGCCCGATCACATCAGCTTCCCAGAAGCTCGCGGCCGATCAGGAAGCGGCGGATTTCGTTGGTGCCGGCGCCGATGTCGTAGAGCTTGGCGTCGCGGACCAGACGCTCGACCGGCCATTCCTTGGTGTAGCCGGCGCCGCCCAGGGCCTGGACGGCCTCCAGCGTGACCTTCACCGCGTTTTCCGAGGCCAGCAGGATGGCGCCGGCCGCGTCATAACGGGTGGTCAGGCCCTGATCGCAGGCGCGGGCGACCGAATAGACATAGGCGCGGGCGCTGTTCAGGGCGACGTACATGTCGGCCACCTTGCCCTGCATCAGCTGGAAGGAGCCGATGGCCTTTCCGAACTGCTTGCGGTCGCGGACGTAGGGCAGGACCACGTCCAGAGCCGCCTGCATGATGCCCAGCGGACCGGCCGACAGGACGGCGCGCTCATAGTCCAGGCCGCTCATCAGCACGGCCGCGCCGCGCCCTTCGCCGCCCATGATGTTCTCTTCGGGGACTTCGCAGTCCTCGAACACCAGCTCGGCCGTGTCCGAGCCGCGCATGCCCATCTTGTCCAGCTTCTTGGAGACGCTGAAGCCCTTCATGCCCTTTTCGATCAGGAAGGCGGTCACGCCGCCGTTGCCGTCGCCGGTGCGGGCGTAGACGACCAGAGTTTCCGCGTGCGGGGCGTTGGTGATCCAGAACTTCGTGCCGTTCAGGACGTAGCGGTCGCCCTTCTTCTCAGCGCGGGTGCGCATGGACATGACGTCCGAACCCGAGCCGGCCTCGGACATGGCCAGCGAGCCGACGTGCTCGCCCGAGATCAGCTTGGGCAGATACTTCGCCTTTTGCTCGGGCGTGCCCCAGCGGCGGATCTGGTTGACGCACAGGTTGGAGTGGGCGCCGTAGCTCAGGCCGATCGAGGCCGAGGCGCGGGAGACTTCCTCCATCGCCACCACGTGTTCGAGGTAGCCGAGACCGAGGCCGCCGAACTCTTCCTCGACGGTGATTCCGTGCAGGCCCAACTCGCCCATCTCGGGCCACAGGTCGCGGGCGAACTCGTTCTTCTCGTCGATTTCGGCGGCGCGGGGGGCCAGCCGTTCGGCGGCCCAACGGGCGGTGGTGTCGCGGATGGCGTCAGCGGTCTCGCCGAGGCCGAATTCCATGGATTGGGGCGCGAAGGGAATGCTCATGCCGCAAGGCGTAGCATCGCGCGCGAGCTTCGCAAAGACTGCTGTTAGCGCGACTGTTTCTGCTTCACGTCGCCTGTCGCCGGAGCCTTGGCGCGCAGGGCGCTCCAGGCCGCCATGCCGATGAAGACGAGGCCCGCGATGGCCAGGCCGGCGCCGATCAGGACGGTCGCGTCGCTGGCCGTCGGCGCGCGCCAGGCGCGCTGGAAGGCGGCGATTCCCGCCATGAAGGCTAGAGCTCCGACGCCGCCGATAAACAGGACGGCGCCCTTGTCGCCCAGGGCCGCGTCGGGCGCGGCGGCGCGGGCTTCGTGACGCAGGACAGGGGCGGTGGGCGGGGCGGCGTCAGCGGGCGGCTCTGCAGAACCGGGGCCGCGCACCGGGGCGGTCAGCAGGGCGTCCAGAGGCGCGGGCTGGTCGGGGGCCGTGTCGAACAGGGCGCGCTCGGCCGAGCGGCGGCGGTACAGGGCGTCGACCGGCGGCGAGGCGCGCTCGGGCCAGGCGGACAGGGCGACGGCGGCTTCGGACGGCGCATTCGCATCCAGCTTGGCCTGGACGTCCGATCCCTGAAACCGCTCCAGGCCGATGGAGAAGATGAAGCTGGCCAGGGCGTCGAACTGGTGCTGGTTCAGGGGCAGACGCACGCGCTCGTTCAGCAGGGCGACGATCGGCATCAGGTCGTATTGCAGCAGCAGTTCGGCCTCGGCCTCGCTGACCACGGCGCCGGGGCGGGCCGAGCGGGCGTGGCCGTAGCCGATGACGGGCGTCCCGTCGCGGCGCAGCACGGTGCGCGGGCGGAAGCCCTCGAAGCTCTTGATCAGCAGAAGGCCTTCTCGAGAGACCTTGCGGCGTTGCGGCGCGGCTGCGGACACGGATTGACCCAATTCGAAACGGGCGTTCTCGCCCTGGCCGGGGCGGAGCAAGCCTCGTTCCGAAACGGGCGGGGCCGTTTCAGGTCAGATTTACAGCAGGACGATGGTCGCCAGGCCGAGGAAGATCAGGAAGCCGAAGAAGTCGGTCGTCGCCGTCACGAACACGGCCGAGGACACGGCCGGGTCGAACTTCAGCTTCGACAGGGTCAGCGGGGTCAGCACGCCGACGCTGGCCGCGACCAGCAGGTTCAGGATCATGGCCGCGCCGATCACGGCGCCGATGCGCCAGTCCTGGAACCAGAAACCCGCCGCCAGACCGATCAGCGGCGCCAGGACGAAGCCGTTGGCCAGGCCGACGGCCATCTCGCGCCAGAAGGTTCTGAGGGCGTTGGAGGCGTTCAGCTCGCGCGTCGCCAGGGCGCGCACGGTGACGGTCAGCGCCTGCGTCCCTGCATTGCCGCCGATGGCCGAGACGATGGGCATCAGCACGGCCAGCGCCACGATCTGCTGGATGGTGCCTTCGAACAGGGCGATGACGCTGGCGCCCAGCATGGCGGTGAACAGGTTGATGCCCAGCCAGGGCACGCGGCCGCGCACGATCTCGAACACGCTGGACGAGCGGTCCTCGTCGGCGACGCCGGCCAGGCGCAGGATGTCCTCGCGGTTCTCTTCCTGAATGATGTTGACCACGTCATCGACGGTCAGCTGGCCGACCAGACGGCCGCCCGTGTCGACAACGGGGGCCGAGATCAGGTGGTATTTCTCGAAGATGTAGGCGACCTCTTCCTGGTCGACGTCCACCTCGATGGCGTTGACCGGCTCCATCAGCTCGATCAGGGGCGTGGCGCGCGGGCTGCGCAGCATGCGGCTGATGGCGACGCCGCCGACCGGCCGATTCATCGGATCGACCACATAGATATCGAAGAACAGCTCGGGCAGGTCGTCGCCCTGGGCGCGGACGTGGTCGATGGTGTCGCCGACGTTCCAGAACTGCGGCGCGGCCATGAACTCGCGCTGCATCAGGCGACCGGCCGAATCCTCCGCATAGCCCAGCGAGGATTCGATGGCGGCGCGCTCGACCTCGGGCATGGCGGCCAGCACGCGCTCGCGCTGGTCGTCCTCCAAGTCTTCGACGACCGAGGCGGCGTCGTCCGAATCCAGCTCCTGTAGGGCTTCGGCCAGGGTGGCGGAAGGGACGCGCTCCAGCACCTTCTCGCGGATGCCGTCGTCCATCTCGGGCAGGGATTCCGCCAGCAGTTCGGGCGGCAGCCACTGGACCACGACCGAGCGGTGTTCGGCGGTCAGGAAGCCCATCAGGTCGGCGACGTCAGCGGGGTGCAGGTCTTCCAGCAGGCCGCGCAGACGCATGCCGTCGCCGTCGTCCGCGGCGTCCACGACCTTTTCGACGAAGGCCGCCGTCAGGGCGTAGTCTTCGCCAAGGGCGGCGTGATCTTCGTCTTCGAGATGGGGGTCTTCGGGGCGCAGAGGGGCAAGGTCCGTGTGGGTCACGTATCTGCCTCCTCTGAGATGATTTCAGCCTATCTAGCCGAGATTCGCCCTGTCAGATCAGATGGTGCGGTCGAGAAGACTCGAACTTCCACGGGTTGCCCCACAGCGACCTCAACGCTGCGCGTCTACCAATTCCGCCACGACCGCTCGCATCGGAGGGCGGGCAATAGCGGAGAGCCGACGGAAAGAAAAGAGCGTTTTGCGGAAATAGCGGAGACAGGCACAATTCCTTCTCCTGACAGGCGAGAGATGGCTCAGGCGGCCCCGGCCATGAAATCATAGACATCGGCCGGGCGCGTCACCGTGATGGCGATGCGGTCGTCGCGAATTTCGATCTCGCCGCGTGCGACCGGATGGTTGTTGGCCAGAATCCAGACTTCGTCCTTTTCCGAGGCGTCCAGCGGGATCACCGCGCCGCGGCCCATGCGCAGCAGTTGCTGCATCGGCAGGACCGAACGGCCCAGCACGACCGAAATCTCGACATCGACGGCTTCGATCTGGCTCAAGACGATACTCGCAAATCAACGGGCGGCCCTTGCGCCGCCGCGTTCGGCCCCACATTGAGGGCATCATGCTTGCCGACCCGTTAAACTCTTCCCAACGCCGCCTGCTTCGCGAGGACGGCCGTCCTGTCGAATGGGCGCTGTCGTCCGGCTATGTCGACTACGCCGCCGCCGAGGCCGCCATGGAGGCGCGCGTCGCCGCCATCGCCGCCGGAGAGGCCGAGGAGCTGGTCTGGCTGCTGGAGCATCCGCCGCTCTACACCGCAGGCGTCTCGGCCAAGGACGACGACCTGCTGGCGCCCGACCGTTTTCCGGTGCACCGGACGGGGCGAGGCGGGCAGTTCACCTATCACGGGCCGGGCCAGCGCGTGGCCTATGTGATGCTGGACCTGAATAGGCGCGGCAAGGACGTGCGCGGCTTCGTCCACGGGCTGGAGGACTGGATCATCGGCGCCCTGGACCGTTTCGGCGTCGAGGCGGGAATGCGCGAGGGTCGCGTCGGCGTCTGGGTCGAGCGCAAGGGCGCGGGCTGGAGCCGCGAGGACAAGATCGCCGCCATCGGCGTCAAGGTCCGCAAATGGGTCAGCTTCCACGGCATCAGCCTGAACGTGGAGCCGAATCTGGACCATTTCGGCGGCATCATACCCTGCGGCATCACCGAACACGGCGTGACCAGCCTGGTCGATCTGGGCGTACTGGCGACGATGGATGAGGCGGACGATGCGTTGAAGTCGTCCTTCCAACAGGTGTTCGGGCCGGTTCAGCCCGGCGTCGCGCCGCTCTGACGCGCGGCGCCGTAGCGGTTGAAGGCTTTCTGACCGGGCAGGACGGCAAGGTCGAAGGCGATCAGGACGAGAGCGGCCGTCGCGACCCAGCCCAGAAGCGTCAGCGGCTGCGGCCAGGCCAGGGCGAAGGCCAGCAGGATCGGCCCGCTCCACCAACCTGAGCGCCCCCGGTCATGCAGGCGTTGGGACAGGATGCAGAAGCCGCCGTAGAGCAGGGCGGCCGCGACCAGGGCGTGAAGCCAGCCGGGCGTTCGCAGAAAAATGTCCACGGCGACCCAGGCGCCGATCAGGCAGGCTGCGCCCGCTAGGAAGCGAATTCGACCGATGCGCCCCGTAGAATTCAAAAACAGATCAGCCAGGGCGGTCATTCTGGGGCACGCGGCGTTTCGGCGCGTTTTGCGCCTGCGGAAACCACGGCCTAGTCGGGAAACGGGCGCGCGTAAACGCCGCGGTCTGCAAAGCGGTGCAATTTCGTCACAGGGGTGGCGACGGCGCCGTTAATGGGTCTAAAACACGACCAACCCGCATACTGAACGGACTGGGAGAACCCCTATGCAACGCCTGCTTTCCGCTTCGGCGGCCGTACTGGCCCTGAGCTTCGCCGCCTCGGCCGCCTCGGCCCAGAACTTCAGCGATCTGGCGCGGCAAGACCTTCAGGCTATGCACGCGGCTCTGCGCGACAACCACCCTGCCGCCGTGGTGCCGGGCGACGCCAGCGCCCCCTTCCGCGCCTGGCTGGATGCGGGGCTGCAGCAGGCGCAGGCCAAGGCCGGTCAGGTCAACAGCGGCGACAGCCACGCCTATCTGCTGCGCTGGTACGCCAACGGTTTCCGCGATTCCAACATCGCCGCCCGCCCGACCTATGAGGGCCTGGGTCCGTTCTTCGCCACCAGCTGGCCGGGCGTGGCCACGGCCTGGCGCAACGGTCAGTACGTCGTCTCCTATGTTCAGCCGGGCGTGCGCGGCGCGCCGCCGCTGGGCGCCGTGCTCAAGAGCTGCAACGCCGAGCCGATCGAAGACCTGGCCAAGGCCAAGCTGGACCAGTTCGAGGGCGACCTGACGACCGAGGCCGGCCGCGTCCGCAGCGCGCCCTATCTGCTGTGGAACCGCAACAACCCGATGACGACGGGCGTGCCGGGCACCTGCGAGTTCCAGGTCGGCCGCCGCACCCGCGACTTCACCTTGTCGCCGCAACCGGCCACGGCCCAGAACCTGGAAGCGGCCTATCGCGCTTCGGTCTATGTCCCATCGGGCGCGCCCCTGTCGGTCGAGACGGTGAACGGGCGCCCGTGGATCAACGTCCATTCCCTGGCCGATGACGCCGCCTGGGACGCTTTCTTCGCCCAGATCGAGGCGCAGTCCGCCGCCATCCGCGGACCGCAGGGCTTTGTGCTCGACCTGCGCGGCGCCAACGGGGCGTCGGTGAACGCCACCTCGCGCGGCTATGGCCTGGCCAACCGCATCTGGTCGCCGGAGTTCACCGTCAGCCGCCAGCCGGAAGCCGGTCAGATCACCTACCGCGCCACCGCCGCCAACCGTCAGTGGTTCGCCGACACCCTGAATCGCATGGTGTCGGACCCGCGCTTCGTTCAGGAATCGGGCGCGGTGATCGAGCAGACCCAGGCCATCGTCGCCGCCTTCGACAGCGCCATCGCCGCCAGTCAGCCGACCTTCGTCATGCCGGGCCGCCCGGCCACCCCGGACACCGGCGCCGCCAACCCGGTTCAGGGCCAGGTGGTCGTGCTGGTCGACGCCGGCTGCTCGGGCGGCTGCCTGGACACGCTGGACCTGCTGAGCCGCCTGCCGAACGTGCGCATCGCCGGCTCGACCACGGCTGAGGACACCATCTTCATCGAGCCGACGACCCTGCGTCTGCCGTCCAACTACGCCGATCTCAGCTATGGTCATAAGGCCTGGACGACGCGTCAGCGCGGCAACAACGCGCCTTACGCCCCGGCCGGCGCTCTGGCCTATGCCGGCGACGCGACCGACGAAGCCGCCGTGCGGACCTGGGTGAACGGCCTGTTCGGCGCCTGATCTGAACGTTGATTACGGACTATCGAGGGCCGGACGGTGGAACGACCGTCCGGCCCTTCCTATTTTGAGATCATGACCCAGACCGAATCCGCCGCCCCGATGCGCTCCGCCTCCGGCTATGACCTGACGCCGCCGACCGACAGCCAGCGCGTGGCGCTGGAGGCCGATCTTTCGCCGGAAGAAAAGCGCGTGCTTCTGGCCCATGGCACCGAGGCGCCCTTCTGCGGAACCTTGCTGGGTGAAAAGCGGGCAGGGGTCTTTTGCTGTCGCGAGTGCGGCCTGCCCTTGTTTCGCTCGGGGACCAAGTTCGAGAGCGGCACGGGCTGGCCCAGCTTCAACGAGCCGGTTGATCCGGCCCACGTCCGCGTCGTACGCGATGACAGCTACGGCATGGTGCGGGTCGAGACGCGCTGCGCCCGTTGCGACAGTCATCAGGGCCACGTCTTCCCCGACGGCCCGCCGCCGACGGGCCTGCGTTACTGCATCAACTCCGTCGCGCTCAGTTTCGTGGCCGAGGGAGAGCCTTTGCCTGATCCTTTAGGGCGCGACGACGGGACGGCCTGACCTTGGCCGCATTTGGGGTTAGGGTGCTTGTGAACGGGAGTAGATGCGTATGCTGATCGAACTCATGGCCGCCTCCCTCTTGCTGGCGAGCAGCGATCCCGAGGGCGTGGTGTCGACGGCGCCGCGCGCTGGTCCGGGCGCCGTGCCGACGGCGAGCGCCGATGCATTGGCTGCGACGGTCGGCAACGCCTCGCCCGCCGTGACGTTTCAGACGGCAGCCCCCCACGGCCTGTCTACAGAAGAGCAGATTTCCCGCTGGATCGGCGAGCGCAAGGCGGATGCGCCGCCCGTCGAGACCTGGGCTGACGCCTGGGAAGAGGCCGCGCCGCGCAAGATGCACGGTCAGGTCAGCGCCGGGATCGGCACCGGCGGCTATAAGGATTTCGGCGCGGCGGTCTCTCTGCCGCTGGGCGAGAACGGCACGCTGAACCTGAGCTTCAGCCAGACGAAGAACGCGCCTTGGGCCTACGGCTATGGCTACGGGCCCTATGGCTTCGGCGCGGGGCGCTTCGGCCTGGACGGCTACGGCTGGCGCGACGCCTACGGCGTCGTGCCGGGGCCCTGGGGCGTGCGCAGCCCGCGCGAGCGTTCCAGCCGCATCCGGCCGTTCGATCTGGATGATGAGCGCCGCGAAACGCCGGATGACGCCACGCGATAGGGCGTTGGGCGGTTAAAGTGCGGCCTGAGGGTCACGGCGCGCGCTTTTTCCCCTTTGGCGTCGCATCGCCGCATTCCCTTTCTATGGGCTGATCCCATATGCCCTCGGGCAAAGGATCAGTATGGACAGTTTGCTTACCTCGGCCGCCGACTTCATCGCCCGCAACGCCATGTGGGCCGGCGTGATCCTTGGCGCGGTGACTTTTTTTGAGTCCCTGGTCGTCATCGGCGCCTTCGTGCCGGCGACGGGGTTGCTGGTCGCGGCGGGCGGCCTGGTGGCCGCGGGCGTGCTGGACCCCTTCACCGTCATCGGCGGCTGCGTCATCGGCGCCGTCATGGGCGACGCCATCTCCTACTGGATCGGTCGCCGTCTGGGCACGCGGGTGCTGCGCCACCATCTGCTGGTGCCGCACCGCCGCAAGCTGGCCTGGACGCGCCTGTACTGCCGCCGCTACGGCGTGGCCTCCATCTTCATCGGCCGCTTCTTCGGCCCGCTGCGCGCCTTCGTGCCGGTGATGGTCGGGGTGCTGCAGATGCGTCAGCGCGTCTTCCAGTTCGCCAATGTCAGCTCAGCCTTCGTCTGGGTGCTGGCCATGCTGGCGCCGGGCTATCTGGCGGCCAAGGGCCTGGCCAAGCTGGAGATGATGAGCGAGGCGCACAATCCGACCCTGTGGCTGCTGGCCTTCGGCGCGGTGGTGCTGGCGCTGGTGCTGGCCATGCGCTGGTTGAAGGGCCGTGCGGCGCGGCGCAACGCCTTGCTGGAAGCCTCGGTGCGCGGGCTGGGGGAGTAACCTCCTCGCCCCGTTCGCGCTTCAAGGCGCAAGCCGCGAGATTTCTATCTTTCGTCACCCTTGGGCTTTCATACTGCCGGCCTCCGCTCATCCCGGCGTCTGCCGGGCTGAGCGGGAATGAAGGGCGACGACCAACGCTTAGGGCCAACAGAGTCACCACGAAAAAGGGCCCGGCGGATGCCGGGCCCTTTCGCGTTCCTGCCTGGCGGCGGGATCAGTCGTGGGTGTGGCCGTGGCTGTCGGCGGCCGAGGCGGTGCCGTCGGCGCTCCAGGCCTGGCCGTCTTCGCTCTCGAACCAGAACGGCTTGCGCTCAGCGCCGCCGACCTCGTTCATATGGTTATCGAACAGACGGCCGTTGATCATGGTGTAGCCGATCTTGGTCGAGTCCCGCAGGTTCTCGAGCGGATTGGCGTTCAGCACGACCAGGTCGGCCAGCTTGCCGACTTCCAGCGAGCCGATGTCCTTGTCCATGCCCAGGGCGCGGGCGCCGTTGATGGTGCCGACGCGCAGGGATTCGTGGGCGCTCATGCCGCCCTGTTCGAACATCCACAGCTCCCAGTGCGCGCCGAGGCCTTCACGCTGGCCGTGGGCGCCGATCTGGACCGAAACGCCCTGGTCCATCAGCCGCTTGGACTCACGGGCTATGGAGATGTGGTTCAGCTCCTCCGGCGGGGTCTTCACCGGACGACGCGAACGCGCGTCGAGGATGCGGCGGGGCACGTACTGGGTCAGGATCGGATCCTTCCAGACGTCCGTCGTCTCGTACCAGTGGTTCTCGCCCCAGGCACCGCCGAAGCCGACGACCAGGGTCGGGGTGTAGGCCGTCCCCGTCTGCGACCATAGCTGCACCGCGTCGTCGTACATCCGCTCCACCGGCACCGAGTGCTCGATGGTGGTGTGGCCGTCGACCAGCATGCTCATGTTGGCGTGGTACAGCGAGCCGCCTTCCGGCACGACCATCATGCCCAGCTCGCGGGCGGCCTGCATGATCTGCTGGCGCTGGTCGCGGCGGGGCTGGTTGTAGCTCTTGACGCTCCAGGCGCCAATGGCCTGCATCCGGCGCAGGTGCGAGCGCGCGTCGTCCAGATTGTTGACCACGGCCGTCGTCGGCGTGGCCGCCCCGTACAGGATGGTGCCGGTCGAGAAGATCCGCGGCGCCACCACGCGCCCGGCCTTGGCCAGCTCGCTGTGGGCGAAGATCTCGCTGTTGTCGTTCGACGGGTCGTGCAGCGTCGTCACGCCGAAGGCCAGGGCGGCGTAGTTCACCCAGCTCTGCTGCGGTATGATCTCGTCGGAACCCATGCTGCCGTGCCAGTGGGCGTCGATCAGGCCGGGGATGATGGTCTTGCCGGCCATGTCCATGACGCGGGCGCCGGCCGGAACCGTGACCGAGCCGCGCGGACCGATGGCCTCGATGCGGTTGCCGTTGACGACGATGACGCCGTCCTCGATCACCTCTTCGCCCTTCATGGTGATCAGGCGGGCGCCGGTCAGGACGGTGACGCCGCTGGGGCGGGCGTAGTCGGCGCTGAAGCCGATCTTGATCCCGTGTTCGGCGGGCTTGGGCAGGTCAGCCGGCGCGCCGTCCATGAAGGCGAAGCTTTCGCTCAGCGGACGCGAGAACAGCTCCGGCCCCATCGACCACTGCAGGCGGCTGGAATCGCCGGACCAATGCAGCCATTCGCCGGCGTCGCGGGTGACGCGCGTCTGCGGCAGGGCCTTGGCGTCGGCGCCGACCGTGATCGGGCGGCCGGTGGGGACGAAGGGGGCGACATAGGCGTTGAAGCGTTCGGTCCAGGCGATCCACCGCTCGTCCGGCGAGATCGAGAACTCGGCCGCCCATTCGCTGCTCAGGTGGGTGCGTTCGTCTTCGCCCGACAGGTTGACGGACTTCAGGACGCGCTTGTCGCCGTCGCGATCGGCCAGGAAGATGCGGTCGTTGCGGGCGCCGAACTGCGGGTTGGCGCCGGAATCAGTGACCTTGACCGGCTCGCCGCCGCGTACGGAGACGCGGTAGATGCCCGGTTCGCGGCTCCACATGGCCGAGCGCAGATAGCCGTCGCTGGAGGTGCGATAGACGACCGTCTGACCGTCCGGCGAGAAGCGCGGCTCCAGATAGTGGCCGGGGTTGGTCGTGATGGTGCGGCCTTCGCCGCCCGCGACCGGAACCACGCGGATAGAGCCCAGGTTCTCGTCGTTCCAGGTCGTGTAGACGATCGAGCGGCCGTCGCGCGACCAGGACGGGTACAGCTCGAAATGGTCGCTCTGGCGCGTCAGGCGACGCGGCGTTCCGGCCACGCCGTTGCGCAGGTCGCGGACCCACAGATTGCCCAGGGCCTCGAACACCACCTTGGAGCCGTCCGGCGAGGTCTGGGCCCAGCGGATCATCTTCACGTCGAACTGGGCGGGGGCCACGTCGACGGGGAATCGGGCCGTCTCCTGCACCCGGCGGGTGTCGGTGACGCGGAAGGGCACTTCGCTGACGGCCTTGGAGGCCACGTCGATGCGGCGGATCTTGCCGCCGGCCCAGATGACGATGGAGCCGTTGTCCGGCGTCCAGGCGAAGCCCGGATAGACGCCGTGGATGGCCCAGGTCTCCTGCATGTCGCGATCCAGGGCGTCATAGATCGGCGTCTCACGCCCGGACTCCAGGTCCATGACGTAGAGCGTCGACTGGTAGCGGTCGCGGCGCACGAAGGCGAGCGACTTGCCGTCCGGCGACGGGGTGGGGCGCACCGAGCCGCCCGGCCCGGTGACGAAGGGCTTGATCTCGCCCGTCTCGCGATCCAGGCGGCGGATCACATAGAGCTGGGTGTTCGGATCCTTGGAGTATTCAAAGACGCCGCCCGGCGTGGATTCGTCGCTGAAGTACATGTAGCGGCCGTCGGGCGAGAAGGCGGGCTCGCCCGTGTCCTTCTGCTGGGTGCGGCGTTCGGTCAGTTGCACGCCGCTGCCGCCGCCCGAGCGGTGGTACATCCACATCTCGCCCGCGCCCAGCGAGCGCGAGGAGGTGAAGTGCTTGCGCCCGACGATGAACTGGCTGTCCGGCGTCCAGGCGGGGGAGTTCAGCAGGCGGAAGGTCTCGCTGGACACCTGGCGCGGGTTGGAGCCGTCGCGGTCCATGACCCACAGGTTGTCGCCGCCCGCGCGGTCCGAGGTGAAGGCGATGAAACGGCCGTCCGGCGAATAGCGCGGCTGCATGTCCCAGGCCACGCCCGAGGCGATGGGGCGAGCCTCGCCGCCGCTGATCGGCATCACATAGATGTCGCCCAGCAGGTCGAAGATGATTTCGCGACCGTCGGGGCTGACGTCCAGCGCCATCCAGGTGCCTTCGTCGACGTTGATGTTGACGTCGCGCTGGGCGCCGATGGGGTTCTGCACGTCCCATTTCGGAGTCGCATCAGCCGCGCCCGCTGCGGGCGTCTGTGCAAACGCCGGAAAGGCCACGGTCAGCGCCGCAGCCGTGGTCATCAGAATACGCTTCATGAAAAGCCCCTCAGCCTCTCGAACAAAACTTGATGGGACGAAGCTAGCGGCGCGTGGTCAGGGTTGACCAGTCGGGATAATGGCGCAAAGGCCGAATAATCTTCGGTTTGCCGTCGCGCAGGCGATGGCGCGGGCCTGCGCGATTTCGTCGTATTGCCGTCAAGCTCCAGCTGACGGAGCTTCTCACGGGCGCTCTTTGCCGGGCGACGAACAATGGAGTTCTGAGTGAGTGCGTTGAGTGAAGCGTCGAATGCGCCGGCCTGGACGGTTGTGAGCGCTCAGGCTGATGACGCCGACGCCCTGGCCTTGATCGGGGCGGCCACCTTTCTTGAGACCTTCGCAGGGGTGCTGGACGGCGCGGCCATCGTCGCGCATTGCGGCGTTGCGCATGCCTCTGGCTATTACGCGGAGCGATTGAAGGCGGGGGCGGCGGCGTGGCTGGCTCAGGTCGAACATGGCGCGCCCATCGGCTATGCGCTGCTGGACAAGCCGCAGCTTCCCGAGGTCGAGGTTCGCGAGGATGATCTGGAGCTGAAGCGGATCTACGCCCTGAGCCGATTCCAGGGCGGGGGATTGGGCCGCGCCTTGATGGCGACGGCGCAGGATGAAGCGCGACGTCGGGGCGCGCAGCGATTGCTGCTGGGCGTCTATGCGCAGAACCAGCGGGCCTTGGCCTTCTATGCCCGCGCCGGATTTGTCGGGCTCGGCCAGCGGCGCTTCAGCGTGGGCGGGCGTGAGTATGAAGACATGATCCTGGCGCTCGACCTGGCGTGACCCATGGGCGCCGAACGGCGAAGCGGAACCGTCGCAGGATTCGATCTTGTGACGTTCTTTTGTGTGTTTCCGAAAATCTGGCGCCTGTCCCCACATTGTTTTGAGGGGTTGGGCGTTCGGCTGCGTATTGCCGTTTCTCAAGTATTAAAACGAAATAATCTACGGTCATGTTTAAAACGCATGATCATTTGAAGCAACGGAAAATAGTCATGTCCAGCCCGTCTTTCGAAGGTGGGGAGGGGTGTCGTTATTAACTTGGTCAAATTTGGGGTAAATTTGCCCCATTTTTGCATTAATGCGGCATAAATATTACCGATTTTTGAGCTGTCATATGTATATACATGACTTGACGCTCAAGACGCCTCCCGCACAGGTTCCGCCCCAGTCAGAGCTAAAGGTTCTGAGCGAATACCTAAGTGGGAAGGCATGGGGACGATGAAAAAGAGGCTTTTGTTGGCGGGGGCGGCTGTCGCCGCGACTATGTACGGCGGGGCGGCGTCGGCTCAGGAAGTCGATGTGACCAATGTTGACGACATCGTCGTCACTGGCAGCCGGATCAAACGTCAGGACATCAGCGGGGTCGGCCCCGCCACGGTCGTGACCGGCGAGGATATCGAGCGCACCGGCATCACCAACGTCGAGACCCTGCTGCAGCGCCTTCCGGCGTCGGCCGGCGCGGCGGGTAATCAGACGAACTCCTACTGGACGGGCAACGGCTACGGCACGGCGCAGGTGAACCTGCGCGGCCTGGGCATCAACCGGACCCTGACGCTGATCAACGGGCGTCGCGTGGTCAACGGCGGCACCGGCGCCAACAGCGCACCCGACCTGAACATGATCCCCACCCCGATCATCGCCCGCATGGACGTGCTGAAGGACGGGGCCTCGGCCATCTACGGCGCGGACGCCGTGGCCGGGGTGGTGAACATCATCACCGTCAACGGCTATGAAGGCCTGAAGGTGTCGGGCAAGTACGGCGTCACCGACGAGGGCGACGGTCAGGATGTGACCTTCGACGTCCTGTGGGGCATCAAGAACGACCGGGGCGGCGTCACTGCCGCCCTGACCTATCAGAAGTCCGAAGAGGTCAACCTGGCCAGCCGCGCGCCGTGCGGCCTGGGCGAAGTCAACGGCGCCCTGACCTGTCTTTCCAGCGCCACGACGCCGGGCGGCCGCGCGGTCCTGCCGAACGGGCAGATGATCAACTTCAACCAGACGCCGGGAGGAGACGGCGATTTCTACGAGCCGTATGATCCGGCCAAGCACAACCACAACTCAAACGGCTATCTGAACGCTTCTTCGCCGATCGAGCGCTTCAGCACGGCCGTGCTGGCCGACTATCAACTGACGGATAGCGTCAGCCTGTTCGGCGAGCTGTTCTTCACTCACCGCGAGAGCAACCAGATGGCGGCTCCGGGCGCCCTGCGCGACATTCGCATCGCGGCCGATCACCCGACCAATCCGACCGGCCAGGATCTGCTGCTGATCCGTCGTCTTCTGGTCGAGCCGGGCCAGCGTCAGTTCTTCCAGGAAACGGACACCTACCGCTTCGTGGGCGGCGCGCGCGGCGACATCGCCGGCGACTGGACCTGGGAGGCTTCCGCCAACTGGGGCCGCAACACCGGCGTCGACGGCATGACCAACATCGTCAACCTGCAACGGTTGGGTGATACGCTGAACACCTCGCTGTGCAGCCCGACGCCCGGCGCGGCCGTGCCGTGCGGCGACTATCTAGGCATGGGCGACGTCAATCAGGACGTGCTCGACTACATTCTGTTCAACTCACGCGACACGGGCGGCAACGAGCAGAAGAGCTTCACCTTCGACGTCAGCGGCACGGTCATGGAACTGCCGGCCGGCGCCCTGGCGATGGCGGCGGGCCTGGTCTATCGCGAAGAGAAGGGCTGGCGCGATCCTGACGCCCTGACGGTGCTGGGCATCTCCAACACCAACCAGCAGGATCCGATCGCGGGCGAGACCAAGGCCAAGGAAGCCTATGTCGAACTGTCGGCGCCCTTGCTGAGCGACCTGCCGTTCGTGCAGCGGCTCGAACTGGACGGCGCGGTCCGTTACTCGGACTATGACATGTTCGGCGGCGAGACGACCTATAAGTTGGGCCTGAACTGGACGGTGGTCGACAGCCTGCGTCTGCGCGCCACCTACGGCACCGGCTTCCGCATCCCCAGCGTGCCCGAACTGTTCGGCGGCGTGGCCGAGGGCAACCTGACCACGACCGATCCGTGCAGCCGCTACAACGCCAGCGGCGACGCCGTCCTGATCGCCAACTGCGCCGCTTCGGGCGTGCCGGCGGGCTATGTGCAGATGGGCACCACCATCCTGACCACGGTCGGCGGCAATGAAAATCTGAAGCCGGAAAGCACCGAGACCCTGACGTTGGGCCTGGTGTGGCAGCCGACGCAGATCAGCGGCCTGACGCTGACGGCGGACTATTTCGACATCAAGGTCGAGGACGCCATCCGCTCCATCCCCGGTTCGACCAAGCTGGCGATCTGCTATGCGACGCCGAACATGGACCACCCGTTCTGCAAGCCGGACAGCTTCACCCGCAATCCGCTGACGGGCGAGGTGAACTATCTGTCGGCCCAGCCCTCCAACACGGGTCTGGAGACGATGAAGGGCGTGGACATCGGCGTGCGCTACGCCTTCGACATCGGCCAGCGTCGCGCCAGCCTGGACTGGAACACCACCTATCTGGACGAATACGTCATCACGCCCTTCGAGGGCGGCGATCCGATCATCTTCGACGGTCACATCGGCGGCGGCAACGGCGGCTATCCGCACTGGCGCTCGAACGCCAGCCTGACGGTCATGGACGAGCGCTGGGCCGGAACCTATTCGATCCAGATGATCGGCGAGGCGACGGACTTCAACGCCGCGCCGGGCGACATCGGCTATCAGACGGACGCTGTCTTCTACCATAACGCCCAGTTCTCTTACCGGGTGAACGACAACGTCGACGTGGCCTTCGGCATCGACAACCTGTTCGACAAGAAGGCCCCGTTCATCCAGAGCTGGACCGACGGCAACACCGACACGATGACCTACGATCTGCTGGGCCGTCGCGGGTATGTCCGCCTGACGTATCAGTTCAACTAAAACCGATGTGAGGTGCGTCAGGCGCGTGTTCTAGAGCGCCGCCTGACGCAACCGTCTCTCACAAGCCGTGAGTATAAAATGATACGCTGGCCTCTATTGGCGCGTAGAACCCACAAGTGGTTTTCGCTCATCATGGGCGTCCAGGCCCTGTTCTGGATCGTGAGCGGTCTCTACATGACCGCAATCCATATCGACATCATCCATGGCGACCACCTGATACAGACGCCGGACGCCAAGCCGATCGCGACGGACGGTCTGGTGGAGCCGTCGACCATCCTGCAGGGCGCCGACCGTGCCAGCAGCCTGCGTCTGGTGCAGCAACTGGATCAGCCGCTCTACATCCTGACGGATGCGAGCGGGCAGGCGCTGTACGACGCCCGCTCGGGCCAGAAGCTGCCCCTGATCGACGAGGCCGGCGCTCGCCGGCGCGCCGAGCGGATCTACGCCCCCGAGGGCGGGGTCGTGAAGGCTGAGCTCCTGACCGAGATCCCCGGTGAGATCCGCGGCCGCGCCGCGCCGATCTGGCGCGTCGAGTTCGAGGGCATGTGGAAGCCGACCCTCTACCTCTCGCCGCATACCGGCGAACTGCTGTCCCGGCGTCATGACCTGTGGAGAGGCTTCGACTTCTTCTGGATGCTCCACATCATGGACTACGAGACCCGCGACAACATGAACAACGCCCTGCTCAAGGTCGCGACCTGGATGATGGTGGCGACGTCCCTGTCGGGCGCCTGGCTCCTGATCTTCAGTTTCCGCCGCAAGCGCCGCGTGCGCAAAAAAGCCGCTGCGTGAGGACCGCCCATGTTTCTACTTCGCAGACTTCATAAGTGGTTCGGCCTGGTTCTGGGCATTCAGCTCCTGCTGTGGGCGATCAGCGGCGCCGTCATGGCTATGATCGACCATCACAAGGTCACGGGCGGTCACGTCCTGGCCGAGGTCAAGCCTAGCCCTGCGCCGACCCAGGTGCTGTCTCTGGCTCAGGTGTCCCAGGCGATCGGCGCGCCCGTGTCGCAGATCGAACTGCGGCCGCTGCAGGACCAGTGGGTCTTCGCCGCGACGACCGCCGAGGGGATCAAGCTGGTCGATCCGCTCAGCGCCGCGCCTGTGGTCATCGACGCCGAGCGGGCCAAGGCCCTGGCGACGGCGGCCTTCAACGGCTCGGCAGCGATCACCTCGATCACGCGCGTCGAGAAGCCGACGCTGGAGACCCGCGACTTCGCCCTGCCGGCCTGGCGGGTGGAGTTCGCCGACAAGGAGCGTTCGACCTTCATCCTGAACGCCGCCACTGGCGAGCTGGCGGGAGCCAAGACCAACACCTGGCGGCTGTGGGACGTGTTCTGGATGATCCACATCATGGACTACACGGATCGCCAGAGCTTCAACCACCCGCTCATCATCATTATCGCCACGGGCTGTCTGTGGCTGGCGCTGAGCGGTTTCATCATGCTGTTCCAGGCCTTCCGCAGGCAGGACTTCGCCTATCTGCATGACGGCGTCGAATGGTTGCAGGAACGGCGTCGCCGCTGACGACCAAAGGCCGGGGCGCCCGTGACGGCGTCCCGGCTTCTTCATGATTCAGAGCCTGAAGAAGGCCGCCATGAGCTTGGGAGGGGCGCATGGACAGTCCGCTTCACCGGCGCATCCGGTCCGACATCGCCGAGCGCATCCTGTCGGGCGAGTGGCCGCCGGGCTTCCGCATCCCCTTCGAGCATGAGCTGATGGCTGACTACGACTGCTCGCGCATGACGGTCAGCAAGGCCCTGGCGCCGCTGGCCGAGCGGGGCATGATCGTCCGGCGCAAGCGGTTCGGCTCCTTCGTGGCGCGGCCGCGAATCCATTCGGTGCTGCTGGACATTCCCGACATCCAGGCGGAGATCCAGAAGCGCGGCGAGCCCTATGACTATGAGCTCCTGCTACGAAAGGTCCGCGCCGCCCATCGGCGCGACGCCAGCGAACTGGGTCTGACCGCGTCCGGCGAGGTGATCGAGCTGCGCTGCCTGCACAAGGGCAGCGGCCGCGCGTTCGCCCTGGAGGAGCGGGTGATCTGCCTCACCTCGGTTCCCCAGGCCAGGGATGCGGCGTTCGACGAAATTCCCCCCGGCACCTGGCTGCTTGAGCGGGTTCCCTGGACCGAGGCCGAACACAAGATCAGCGCCGTGAACGTATCGCGGGCGACCGCCTTGACACTGGGCGTCGAGCCGTCGGCGGCCTGTCTGTCGTTGGAGCGCCGAACCTGGCGGCGGGCCGAGGGCATCACCTTCGTGCGGCTGACCTTCCCCGGCGAGGCCTATGACCTGGGCGCGCGTTTTGCGCCCTCCGAGCCGGACCCGACCGCTCCCACGGGGGTGTAACCGCCGCTGCAAACAGATTGAGTATGAAGGAAAAAGTCATGTCGGCTGAAGGCTCGACTCTCCTGTCGAAGGTTGTGATCATCGGCGCGGGACACGCGGGGGGCTCGGCGGCGGCGCTGCTGAGGCAGTATGGGTTCGAGGGCGAGATCGTCCTGGCGGGGCAGGAGACGGCGCCGCCCTATCAGCGACCGCCCC